>Ga0315338_1000204_pt1 | contig 208183 bp, 206 predicted proteins | sample ASW8metaG_FD_204518 | JGI IMG/M metagenome (GOLD analysis project Ga0315338, IMG submission 204518) | Ammonia-oxidizing marine archaeal communities from Monterey Bay, California, United States - ASW #8 | ecosystem: Environmental > Aquatic > Marine > Coastal | place: USA: California | collected...
ATCAAGCTTACCCCGATGCCCTCACTGCCCAGCTTCTACGACGGACACACATTCGGAGTTTGACAGCATGCCGAAAACTTTCGCTTCCTAAACACGCAATCAGTGCTCTACCGCATGCCCCGTCTCAGCTGAGGTCTGCCTGCGAGCAGTTTCGAGAGGAACCAGCTATTACCGGTCTAGATTGGTCTTTCGCCCCTATACCCAGGTCATCCAAACGATTTGCACATCAGTACTGGTGCGGGCCTCCACCCTTTTTCCAAAAGGCTTCACCCTGCCCAGGCATAGATCGACCGGCTTCGGGTATCCAACCATTGACTTCAGGCGAGCACACCTTGCCCCTCGCTTGCGCTGCGGGCTATCGGTTTCCCTACGGCTTCGTACCTGCGTACTTAACCTCGCCAATGATAGGAACTCCACGGATCAATTTTCGAATCGAACGGCATGACGTCGGTGCGGCGGTGTAACCGCTTTATCCCTTGCACGCCATACCAGTCTGTAACCACCTGATTTCAGGGTCTTATTAATCTCCCGCCAGGGATGCTTTACAACTTTCGCTCACGCTACTATTGCGCTATCGGTCTCGGTTTGTATTTAGGGTTGGAAGTTAGTACCTCCCACATTCACGCGCAATATCCAATGCACGCTACTCTTGGGTCCTGAAAATCATCTTTCACGGTGTCTCCTACGGGGCTATCACCCTCTATGGCACCGGTGTTCCACACGAAATTCGGATAACAGTGTTAAGATGTAAACAGACCACTCCACATTTCTAATGATTCTCATCAGAAGATTCGGATTGCCCTATGAGGTGTTCGATCGCCTTTACTAACCTCATCTCATTTGATTTCTTTTCCTGCCCTTACTAAGATGTTTCAATTCAGGGCGTTCCCCATCCTTTCGGATTGAACCACTAGGGTTCGAGAAGTCCCATTCGGCAATCTTCGGATCAAAGGCTCCATGCGCCTCCCCGAAGCATATCGCTGCTTGGCACGACCTTCTTCGGCAACCGAGCCTAGTCATCCACCAGGTGGCGTAGTAACTGCTGTAGCCGTCGGCTTCAACATTCGTCCGGGTTTGCGTATGATCTGACAATCATTGACACGTTATGTCTCACTGTGAGGAGACTAGCGTCTATGCCAACTTCCCCGGTCTATAATCTTCAAGATCGAGTGCACGAAACGTTCCTTGCATCATAGACTACAATCAAATAGTCAATACAAGGATTTGTCTGGAGAAAAGAGGGGTATATAATATTGCGCAAGAATCTTCACAAATTCTGATGAATAATTTTACTATGGTGCCATTCTTTCTATTTGCCAGATGGTACCGTGTTTAGTATAGACGAATCTGTCATGCAGTCGATCGCGCCTACCTTGCCAGAATTCAACCCTCCGATGTTCTAGACTATAACCACCCCAATTATCAGGTAAGGGGATTACCTTTCCCTCAAATTCCTTTTCCAATTCATCAAATTTCTTTTTGAGAGCATCCCGGTTTTTGATCACTCCACTCTGATTGGATGCTAGTGCCGCAATCTGGCTCCGAAACGGTCTCGAATGAAAATATTTTTCAGATCGGGAATGTGAAACCTTCCTTAATTTCCCATTTATCCTGACCTGTCTTTCCTGACTTGGCCAGTAGAAATTCAGGGAACCATATGGATTTTCCTCTATTTCCCGACCCTTTCTGCTCTCGTAATTGGTATAGAATACAAATCCATTCTCGTCATATCCTTTCAGGAGCACGACTCTACTGGATGGTTTCCCATCCTTGTTAGTGGTTGACAAGGTCATGGCCGTTGATTCAAATGGATGGATGCCTTCCACTTGATCAAACCATATGCGGAACATTTCCACTGGCGATTCGACCAAATCCTTTCGCCTTAATTCGGAAGCTTTGTAGTCAACACGTTTATTTTTCACAGTCTACATTCAGAATCGTTGTTTAATAAAGATGTGTTATTTCCTTTCAAAAAATATTTTTGAAAATTCCTTATATACTCCTCGTCAGTAGATAAGATAGGGGCTAATCATGGATGAAGAACTACAGAAAGAACTGACTTGGGCCTCAGGTACTCTTGTTGCCTTTTTGATTCTTCTAGTTTATGGGGGAACTTCCGAACCAACTGAAATAGCAATTGCAGTTGGAGCCTTCGCCGTAAGCTGGCTAGTGATAAGTTACAGTGTCAAGAATTTTGGACCGGGAAGTACTTCCAAAGAAGATCTGCAAAAGGAATTCCAATGGTTCGCAGGGATACTGGTTATCTTTCTGGCAATCGTGACCTTGATTGGTACAACTGATGACACCGTAGATTTGTCTTCTTCCACATATGTAATAATGGTCTTTGGTTTTACTCTGGTTTGGGTTATCCGTAGCGCAGCAATCAAGTATTTCAGTCAGTAAGACTACTATTTTCCTCGTCCATCAATGGCAGCTATTACTATAGCTAGACCGGCAATGAATCTTCTATCAAGTGGATGACTGGGTGGAATATTAACAACAAGTTTCTTGATGAATGGATTAAACATCTGCCTCATTGTCACGAATTCGCCTCCTCCACCGATTTCAATATGAAATTTCTTTGGTAACAGTATTCCAAGAAAAATGCGCCTGGCCAAGGCATACCCCATACTATCCTCGATTAACATTCCAATTTCGTTCCCAGCAGCATCGAGAAGGTGCCACCTAGTTCGAAGGACAGATGCCCAGAATTTCCGTCTTACCGTACCTATATGTTCACCAGTTTGAGAATCCATGATGTCATAACCACCCCACGCATCAACGATTTGTTTTTGTTTGATCTTTAGCCATTCCTGACTCTTCGATTCATCCACGTATATTCGAATATCTTCCTTTAACTTGAATCGTTTCTGTTCGCAGAAACCGTATCTTTTTTCATTAACGTCTTCGAACCAGAATTTATTACCGAATATTTTCCAGAATTTTTCTCGGATCATATATTGATTCAAGTCCAATACTCCAGTCATAGTGTCCGATAAGGTTCAGTTATTTTAACATTCTTCAAAAATTATTTTTGAAAATTCTTTAAATATGTGGACGAGGTCCTTGCTGTAAGGTGAATAAGATGGATGAAGAAATGAAAGATTTCGTCGGGTATCGCAAGGCAAGAACGGCTCCTGCCATTCCAGTGCCAGCGTTACCTGCTTGGGCAAATTCAGTTGAGATGGGAGTTCTACTACTGAACACATTTATCGTTCTTTTGGGAGTATTGATTAGTTTCACTATGGTTGACGTCTCATCACCTGATGGAAGCACCATAATGTCCTTCTTTGGTAAGAAGTGTTGAGGTACAGGATACCTTCTAATGAGTTTCTTAGATGACTTGGATATAGCAGTTTTAGCCTTTGTCGCAGATCATCTTGATTCAACAGTTACTGATTGTGCCAAAACAATATTCAAACCGGAGAACACAGAAGAATTGCAAAAGAAAGATTCTCTTCTCCGTCATAGATTCAAAGCTTTGGCCTCCGCAGGTTTCTTGGTTCACACCTCCGTTTCAGGCCGCAAGATATACAGGGTAGTCGATGAAAAAGTGGCTTTTGGTCCCGAACTTCGGGGGATAAATATAGGTGGCAAAAAACTGTCTCACCCTGGACTCCGGAAAGATTACTGCATTATTCTGTTTACAGATGATGGCGTGGTTGTGCGTTCCCTTGACAAGCTCGAGAAATACTGGAAAGATATGTAAAGCCCTCATCTTCAAAAAATATTTTTGAAAATCTCTTATATACTCCACGTGTCGTGGATAAGATAGGAGCTAATCATGGCCGAAGAATTAATGGGAACCGAAATAGGACTGGCGTTTATCATAATTGGTATTCTGCTTTTTCTAGTAGAGGCAACAATGCCCGGATTTTTGGTTGCAGTACCCGGTACTGTCTTGATAGCATTAGGTATTTTGATGTCTTTTGATATCGTAACAGGTATTTGGCTATTACCGATAGGTCTAGTGGTTGGTTTGGGTTCATTGTATGGGACTGTAAAGTTCTATCAGACCTTTGCAACACCTGACACACCTAGTGAGATGAGTATTGAATCATTTGTAGGTATGAGTGGAAAGGTAACCAAGGCAATCACACCCGATTCTTTAGGTAAGGTAAGAGTAGATAGGGAAGAGATGAGAGCGATCTCAGAATCAGACCTATCAGTCGGCATTAGTGTAAAAGTCGTGAGCGCGGAAGGTATTACTCTGACCGTGGAACCCAAGGAATAAATAATAGGAGAAAATAGGAGAAAAATATGGATGTAGGATCGTTCTTTGTTTTGCTGTTGATTCTGATAGTCGTCACGGTCGTAATTTTATGGACCACGATTATTCAGATTGAGCAGTATGAAGCTGGAGTCGCGCTACGATTGGGTAAGTTTTATGCAATGCTCAATCCAGGATGGAATTTTGTAGTTCCATTGATTACGGTGGTTTTCAAGATAGATCTTCGTATTCAGGTCCTTGACGTTCCCCGTCAAGAGGTGATTACCAAGGATAACTCGCCAACGATGGTGGACGCTGTTGTTTATTACAGAGTGGCAGACGCTAAGAAGGCAGTACTGAATGTGGCGAACTACAGGTCAGCTATCGTCAACATGTCTCAGACCACTCTCAGAGGGGTTGTTGGTGACATGGAACTGGATGAGATATTCTCAAGCCGGGACAAGATAAATGCAATCCTCAGAGACAAGCTGGATATCGAGACCGACCCCTGGGGCATAAAAGTTGACAATGTAGAGATTAGGGAAGTTGACCCATCTCCAAATGTAAAGGCCGCAATGGAAGAGCAGACCTCAGCCGAGCGTGAAAGGCGAGCAGCTATCCTGAAAGCTGACGGTGAAAAGAGATCGGCCATTCTGAGTGCCGAAGGTGACAAGCAGTCCCGAATTCTCGAGGCTGAGGGTGTGAGACAAGCTAAAGTTCTGGAAGCACAAGGAGAGCGAACCAAGACTATCTTGGAAAGGCAAGGAGAAGCCCAAGGTTTGAGAATAACCGCTATGGGTGCTTCTGCACTTGATTCCAAGGCCCTTACTGTATTGAGTCTTGATTCCTTGAAAGAGTTAGGTAGCGGTCCAGCAACCAAATTCGTTATTCCATTCGAAATTTCCAAACTGTTGGAAGGTGCTTCGGAATACGTTGGCTACTCTAAGAAGGCCGGTGATCGCGAATTATCTGGGATTAAAGATATGGAAGCTGCACTTGGTAAGACAGATGACATTTTAGGGCCAATTCCGACTGCTGAGGAAATGGCGGCAGAGATAGAGTCTATCAAGGAAGAGGTTCAGGAAGCAGCCGAGACTGTTTCTAAGGAAGGTATCAAGGACGATTACTCTGGTACAGAACCCCCAAGAGAACTGGAAGAATAAGAATAGAAAAGAATTCCAATATATAGCCCTTAATGGGATTGTATAGTATGGAACCTCTGGCTCACGAGGGATTGGCGCGTCTTTTACAGATAGACGATAGTCTACAGACTCCTCATGTGATATCCAGAGAAGACCTGACAGACACGCAAGATTTGATTTTAGGTGGAACGATTAAGATTGGTAAACCTGTTATTCTGCCACCCAAACCCCTTGGTCTTGATTCAAACAAGGCCCCTTATCTGCAATTGTCTGAGGAAATAGCTGTTCTGGACCATGCATCCTCATTACAACCTAAGAAGTTGGTGGAGATTGCATCACATTTCAGGAAAGAAGCTGAATATTCAAGATTACTTTATGCTCCGGCAGTTGAACCATCAGACATGCCAATTCTAGCCTATCTGGGCGTGGACATCTTTGATGATCTGAATGTTGAGTTGAGAAGCACTACTGGTTGGGCACTTACTGATGGTTCGTGGACAAAAGTTAACATAAAAACAAAGGATTTGCAATCCCAAAATCGAGAAGAACTGGAAAGATGGCTCCTGAAAATTCGGACTTCTATCATGAATGGAACGTTGAGGGAATTGGTGGAAGTGACCAGTCTCCATAATCCAAGGGTTGCTCAGATTCTGCACCATTCAACTTCCCTGTTAATAGAGAAGGGAACTAGGCGCACTGTCATGATACGGGCCAACAATTTGAGCCTTGAAAATCCATCAGTTGTTGACTTCCAACAGAGATTATCAGATTATGTGCCACCAGCCAAGAATATGGTGTTGCTAGTTCTTCCCTGTTCGGCCCGAAAACCGTATTTCAAGAGCAGTAGTCACAAGCGATTCTACAATACAATCAAAGAAGTCGACAATTATTTGGCCTTACACATTGTTTCAGTAACCTCTCCTCTGGGATTGGTACCTCGTGAACTAGAATTTTGTTATCCGGCCGCTCACTACGACATAGCGGTGACTGGGGACTGGACTGCGTCCGAGGTTCAAATGCTGAGGGAACAATTTTCCAGACTGAAACCCGAAAAACATTATCTCAAAGCAATCGTACACGCCGGTTCTTCATCTAGAATAATAACCGAATTGTTGAGAGAAAGGAAAGTAGATACAATAGATACCGAATCCGAGAAACCATCATCCTTCGAAGGATTGAAAAATTTACAGGAGGTCACTCGCACAACTATCGCTGAAATACCGGTTTTGAATTCCAAGGATAGGGCTAAAGGCGAAGCAATCGGACTCGCTAAATTCCAGTACGGTGAATCATCCCCATTTCTGACTGAATCCGAAATAAGCGGACATATGCCTTACAAATTGAGATGTGGAGATCTGGCAACGATCTCACCGAGAGTAGGAGGTCTTGGTCTGACCTTGGCAGGTGCGGCAAAGTATGCGTCCAATGGCGGGCCATCGGTCACAGCAGAAGATTTCAAGTTAGTGGGAGATTTGTTTGCAGTCGGTGTAAAAAGTTATGATGGACATTGGGTTATCGGCGATCAAGTAGTAATCAAACAAAATGGGAAAGTAACGGGAGTTGGATTTGCTAGGATGAATCCCGAGGAAATGCTTTCTATGAGTCGAGGTCTTGCAGTGGAGGTGAGACATCATGCCTAAGGCCTTTGTTCCGTTGACCCAATTTGTTAACGAGTCCAAATCAATACCTAGAGAACACCCTTTGGATCAACCAGTTGCTAGATGGACTGAAGAGGAAGTTCTGGGCGAAGAAGTGGTAGAGGCCGGAGTCGCTATCCTCAGGACCAGAGGGTGTTATTGGTCAATCAAGGAAGGTTGTTCGATGTGCGGATATTTCAACGATACAGTTCCAGGAGGTGTGAGTAATGATATGCTTCATTCACAATGGGAGAAGATCCGTCATTCCCTGAAAGGTAAAAGATATGCTAAAATCTACACCTCAGGATCATTTCTGGACCCGACAGAAGTGCCATTGGACTTTGCAAACGCTGTGATGTCAGATATGGCCGATATGGGGATTGAGAAAGTTCTGGTAGAATCTCTTCCGGAATTTGTCCACCCCAAGCATTTCAACTATTCAAATTCACCCAAGATCGAGATTGCAATTGGCCTAGAGTCGTCCAATCCGGTTGTTCTGGACAAGTCTGTGAACAAAAGATTACGGTGGCCACATTTTGTCAAAGTTTGTGAAACCGCTCATGAAAATGGAGCTGAGGTCAAGGCATACGTACTGCTGAAACCGCCATATCTCGGTGAAAGAGATGCGATTGAAGATGCGGTCCAGTCAGCGACCGATGCAGCACCCTATGTAGATAAGATATCAATTAATCCCGTCAATGTCCAGAAGAATACAGTAGTTGAGAAATTGTGGTTCAGAAATGAATGGACTGCCCCTTGGTTGTGGTCGGTCGTGGAAGTCTTAGAACGATGTAAGGATCTGCCAGCCAAAGTATATTCAGACCCAACAGGCGGAGGAACGCGCCGGGGAGCCCATAATTGCAATGATTGTAACGGCCAGATTCTGGATGCGCTTAAGGAACACAGACTAGGTCATGGTAATCTGAAGGAACTTGAATGCGAATGCAGATCGCGCTGGGAAGTTCTGAAACATCAGTCTTCATATCGGCGCAACGGGGCGGAACCACACGGTTATCGTAGAGGTTTTGGCAACGGTAGACGTTTTTAACGGGCTTAATCTGGAGCATTGATGGAAGAGATAAACTGGATTAGAGTAGTTGCCGGCCTTTTGCTGGTCCTGTTCCTTCCAGGTTACACTCTCATTCAGGCGATGTTTCCCCGTAGGGGTGAATTGGATGAGGAGTTTGATACCTTGTATAGAGTTACTTTAGGAATAGCAATGTCAATCTGCGTTGTCATATTGATAGGCTTCGTTCTGGGCAATCCTTCTCTGGGTAATGCTCCTGATTGGGAGGGCTGGTCAGATGGAGACAAAGGATATTTCCAGACATTTTTCGTCACTGCATCACTAACTGCTGCAACTTTACTATTTTTTGGAATCGGATGGTTCAGAGGCGCCTATCCCTGGATGGCCAATGTTCATCCATCTTTGGCTAGGGCCCCACCGGGCCTCCGCATCGAGTCCGAACTGGCAGTAGCGGGTAAATTCATACCTGCAGAGCTGATAGAGCTTCAAGGTTTGAAGCATGATAGAGATAATGTGAAAAGTAAATTGCAGGAATCCGAGACTAGAAAAAATATCGGTAGTTCGATGATGAAAAAATACTACGAGAAGAAGGAAAAGACACTGCTCGCAGATTTAGCAGATATCGACTCTAGGATGGCCGAATTGGATCAAGCACTCAATCGCCCTGGTGAAGGTGAAGGTCTCTCCGCAGATGTGATTCTGGAGGAATCCATTGACCCTGGCGGGGAAAGTGATGACGGTGAGTAGATTTTGGAATACAAAATGGTCGTTGTTGTCAGGACAGATTTAGGCATATCGAAGGGCAAGATGGCAGCGCAAGCGGCCCACGCCGCAGTTAATTGTGCCCTCAAATCAAGGAAGTCGGACTCATCCAATTTCAAAAAGTGGTTTGATGAAGGCCAGAAGAAAGTGGTAGTCAAAGGACAGAACGAATCGACCCTTCGGGAACTACAGCAGCATGCTAGGGAAGTTGGTTTAGTTTCAAGTCTTGTGACAGATGCTGGTTTGACTGAAGTTCCAGCAGGTACGGTCACCTGTTTAGGCATTGGTCCTGCAGCAGATTCCGAAATAGATTCAATTACAGGTGACTACCCCCTATTTTAAACCAAACATTTTATTTATTGCGGGCATCTAGCATAGAATGGCTTGGTTCGGTAGGAAAAAGGAAGAAAAGAAAAAATTCGATTATTCAGACGAAACGAAAGAACTGTTTGCTGAGAGGGACGCCTTCTATGCTGAGCAGCGCAGGAAATTGGGAGGCAAGACATCAAATCCTGAATTAGCCAACCAGCCAAATTCTGAAGAGTCCAAATCCAAAACTGAGGATTTAGACGACCTGTTGGGTGGTTCAGATGGATTTAATCCATATGTAGATAAAGATCAAGCTGCTCCTGATACAAGCCAAAGTGTCCCAGCACTTTCTCCACAGCCTAGTTCATCGGAGTTTGCATGTACGTCTTGTGGTAAGACTTTTCAGGAAAAGTGGGGCAAATGCCCATCATGTGGAGGCGAGATGAAAGCGGCAGAAAGTGCAGCCACTCCAGAACCTGAGCAATTCACTTCTTCACCTCCTGCCGAAGATACGAGTGAAGCAGATCCGTTGGATGACCTCCTTGGTGATTTTAGCAATCCTTCACCTGAAGAAACACCTTCCGATGATAGCGACGACGACGCTGGAATAAAGATAGTTAGTGATGATCTTTCCACAGATTTTGGTCAATCAAATTCCAGCCACAGTAAACGCAAGCGAGTCCGAAAAGTTAAAAAAGTCAAGAGACCCCGTAAGTCACCATAGGTATATCCTTAGATGACTAAATTTGACGAGTTGCACTTGCCCGATACTGTAAAGGATGTTGGAATAGCGATAGGCAGCGTTGTCGTGGTGTTCTTGCTGACCTTTGCCTACAGTGGGAACTGGCCACCGATGGTAGTCATAGAATCAGGTTCGATGGAACACGATAATAATTCATTATATGCAGAACCAGGCTACACACATTTAGGGATCATAGATACTGGAGATTTGGTTATTGTCAAAGAAGCTGGAAAGAAGGATATCGTTACCTATTTGGAAGGAAAGAACACAGGCTACGAGAAATATGGGGACTATGGAGACGTCATAGTCTATTACAAGAATGGAATAAGAGAAAAAGATGGACAGCCAGTTACGCCCGTTATCCACAGAGCCATGTTCTGGGTTGACGTGGACGTGGAAAATAAGACCTATCATGTACCTGAGGCGGGGCGCACTTTTTACAATGAAATAGATTTAGACCAGTTCGCTGATCCTAAACTACGAGGGACCATTGACTCCACTGAGCTTCAAAATTCAGGATATGTTACAAAGGGAGATTCTACCGGAAATCCACACCCAGACCAAATGACCCATTATGATATAAATGGAAATAAAGTTCAACCTGTTAATACGGATTGGGTAGTCGGAATGGCAAGAGGCGAACTGCCGTGGTTTGGTTTAATCAAGCTAAGAGTGACCCAGCCAGATAACTATGAACAGGCACCCCCTGGCTGCCGCGGAATGTTGGGGTTTTCTATTATGTTGATTTTATTGGGGCCATATACAGTAGGTAAGATATGGGGGTCCTATACCGAGCAGACGAGGGCACCCCCAAAAAAGAAGAGCAAGGGTTAATTACAGCAAAATAAAGCATGCTGTGGGCATGAGTGAGACACCAGCTGCAGCCAAACGTGGTATTCCACCAAAATCAGACTTCAGAGAATGGTACCCATTCATAGTTGAGGCCGCTGAATTAGTGGACAAGAGGTACCCTATCAAGGGCATGGATGTCTGGAGACCCTATGGTTGGAAAACCATGCGTCTGATTGATGATATAACACATCAAGAGATGGAGCGCACCGATCATGGAGAGGTCAATTTTCCATTATTGATACCAGAGAATTTATTGGAAAAGGAGAATCGGTTGGTCTCATTGCTTAAGACAGCCCGGGAGAAGGGAGTTGACCCTTCCGAACTCAGGATGGAGGGGGAGTCAGAGGGTTTTGCGAATGAGGTCTATTGGATTCGCCATGCTGGAGAGGCCGAACTTGACAAGGCGATGTTCCTCAGACCAACCAGTGAGACTGCAATGTACACAATGTTCCCATTGTGGATCAGGTCACATGCAGATTTGCCCCTGAAGACTTACCAGATAGTCAACACATTCAGATATGAGACCAAGCAGACAAGATCGTTCATAAGAGTCCGGGAAATCCACTTTTTCGAGGCCCATACGGCCCACATCGATGAGGCTGATGCAACCCGCCAGATCGAGGAGGATCTGGAAATAGTTGAGAACCTGATGAATGAATTGAAATTACCTGTTCTGGTGACCAAACGTCCAGTCTGGGACACTTTCCCTGGAGCCTGGTACACCATAGCTATCGATGTCGTGATGCCCGATGGCCGTACCTTGCAGGTCGCTTCAGTACACCATTATCGGGACCAGTGGGCGCGCGCCTTCGACGTTACATATGAAGACGCCTCTGGTAATCAGCAATATGTCCACCAGACCACCTATGGGATGTCCGAAAGACTATTGGGTGCCATAGTCGCCAGTCATGGGGATGACAAGGGCTTGGTCATACCACCTCCTGTGGCCCCGGTCCAAGTAGTCGTGATTCCAATTATATCGAAGGGAGACTCATCAGATGTGATATCCGAATCTGAGAGGATAACCTCGGAGTTGAAGGCTGCCGGTATCCGGGTTCGATTGGATTCCCGAGACATCAGACCAGGTCAAAAATATTATGATTGGGAGATTAAAGGAGTTCCATTGCGCGTGGAGATAGGACCTAGGGATTTTGCTAACAATTCAGTAATGTGTGCTCGCAGAACGGGTGGAAAACAGAGTCATTCAGTAGACAATCTGGTGGACACAGTTCGTTCTGAATTGGATGTCATAGGAGAAGAAATAAAGCAGAAAAGTTCAGACCATTTCAATTCCAGGATTAAGATTTTGCCTGCATTCACGATTGATGGCACAAATCTCATATTCGACCAAACAATCGAGAAGGGAATGGTCTATGAAATGGCGTTTGATGGCAATGATGCGGAGGCAGAGATGATTGAGAAAGGTACGAACCTTTCATTTCTGGGCGACTCAACAACGGCCTACAAGAAGAAGGTACCGTGTGTCATCACGGGCAAGCCGACCACTAGGCGTATGTTTCTAGCGAAGCCGTACTAGACCGTTTATATTGGGGAACCAACATTAGACTTTATATACAGACCGTGGAATGTTAGAGTCCGACAGTTTAGCGCTTGTGGTATAACTGTCTGAAAGAGGACGCAACCATGGAACACAGAGTAGTAAAGAACGACGAGGGTGTATCTCCCGTTATTGCCGTCATTTTGATGGTGGCAATTACTGTGGTCTTGGCAGCTGTGCTGTACGTTTGGGCAGCCAGTTTCCTAGAGCAAGGAGAATCGGCACCTATAGCCACTTTCTTCGTACAAGAAGGTAGTGACGGAATATATCACGTAGACGTGATTAAGGTCAGCAAGCAGGAAGATTTAGCTGGTTTCAGCTTTTATCTGAAGGATGAGACTGGATCAACATATGTTGGTGCAGGTCATGGCTTTGGAGAAGTCGCAATGCAAATTGTTGGCGGTGAAGAACACGGTATCGATACAGCCTATAATGGTGACGATGACCAGTTGAGCAATCGGGCAACCAACGTCTCTAATGACGATGGATCTGAATACCCAGTTCACTTCAACGACAACGACCGAGATGGCAAGCTATCTGCTGGAGACCAGTTTATGGTCTACGGCACTGGTAACGCAGCTAGTGGACCAGCATCCGACAACTGGAGATTAGATATCCAGTTTGACGCAAGTGGAGACATAATCGGCTCCGCTAAGATGCTGTAATCTTAGTTAGCGAAAAACGACGTTAGGCAGGGGAACGCACAGCTCCCCTGTCTTTCTGTTAGTAAGACTGCTGTGTAATTTTTTTGATTAGCGTAGCTTTTGTCAATAATGTTATAGCTAATATTTTAAGTGATTGTTATGAGTGAAGAGGAAGAAAAGCAAAAATTGCCTACACACCTAGAATATATCTTGAATAATACAGCCATTATTCCTATATTGTTCTTGTTATGGGTCTTCAGGCCTAGTGGAGGTTATATTTTTCAGATAGAATTCCTTCTCTTCCTTATAGAAAAAGGCGTCCTCCTTGAAAATATTTATCAATTTACTTCATTACTGCCCCTTCTCATAATCATACCTTTGATGTTTTATCGTGAGCGAGCGAGTGCCGGCATGAATAATTTCCTTAGATCTCAGATAGCTAAAGAAGTGATTAAAGAATTTGATGAAGATAGTGACGAAAAACTGACTAAGGAAGAGTCTCAAGGTTTCTTCAGTACGATAATGGAAGACCTTGATGAAGAAGAGAAGAAAGACTTCGATTCAGATGCTTTGTTTGATAAGTATGATTCCGACAGAGACGGGAAACTAGATGGAGATGAAATATCGTCTCTAATACTTGAATTATTTGCTCAGAAACTCGCCTACCCTAATCAGGAATCACCATCTGCGGATGAACCAGTTAAAGTAGATTCGGGCGAAGATGAAATGCAAAAATTAGATAGATTGTATAGCGAGGGATATTTGTCTAAGGAGCGTTACGAGCGCCTTAAGCAGGATCTAAGTCGTTAAGTTTTCCCTAATTTCCAAAGTTTGTTTTTACAATCCTCAGTTTCACCACATATTTCGAATTCAAATTCTTTTGTTCCCATTTCAGGTTCAAATTCTTTACTACAAACCTTACAGGTTATTGATTCTTCATTAAGAGCTCTCAAAGCATCCTCAGCATTTACAAATCCATCCTTATCAGCATCTAACCTTTCAAATCTTAAGCGCAGTTTTTCTTTCTCTTCATTCGGAATATTGATTTCCCCAGTTGCCCTTAAAACTTCTTGAAATGTAACTTTTCCATCTCTATCTTTATCTACATAATCCATAGCCATTTTTGTCCAGGTAGTCACTATGGCTGAATCTTTTCTAAATCTAAAGTCATACCCTCCATTTACAGGTTTAACAAGAATAGCATTCTTCCATGAATCATCATAGAGCTGTTTTTTGAACATTGAAATGGGTAGTAATGATGCCAATACAATCGTTATTATCAAAGGATATTCAGGTGGTAAGAAAAACAATACAGCATTTGCAATGAAGAAAATTATTATGCCAAAAATAGCTGAGACAAGTAGAGGTACTACTATGCCGTATATTCTTTGAAAATTTTCGGAAACCGGTTTGTCTCCCCACTTATAATTGTAATTGGCTTTGAGCTCTTTTAATCTATTCAAGATTAAGCCCCAGATCTAACGCCTAGAACGATAACTGACATAGGCCAATCCGGCTACGAGCCCAACAACTACCAGTGCGGCCATTTTGAGTGTTGAATTCGTACTCTCCTCAGGTGCATTCTCTACAGACACGCTTATGGCCCGCTCATTGTTTTCAGAATCAGCCTCATCAATCGCATTATCAGGATCTATCCCAACTTTCAATACATGACTTCCTGCAGTAGATGTCCAAGTTGCATTAACAGTGACATCGTTACCGCTACCATCGAAAACAGCGGTGGTCAGATTTATCGCCTCTCCATCAGCATAGAAGACCACTGGAACATAGTGTGACCCGGAATGGTTGACTAGGTTTGTTATTGTCGCAGTGAGAGTAACCTCGGTTCCAGCCGAAGGAACTTCTGGATTCCATGTTATTTCACTTATTTCAAAGTCGGGTTCTGGTTGTTCAATGGGTGTAACCGTGACTGCAAATGGATGTGAGATATCATCCACTTCGTTATTGCTACCATCAGACCAAGAAATATCAACATAGAAGACCTCCCAGACCTTGGGCACGACTCCCTCATTGGGTGTGATAGATAGTACAGTTTCTATTTCAGTACCGTTGGATATACTGAGTTTGTTCGGTTCAAAGAAGGCTGTCCAGTTTTGAGGAATATTATCGATAGTGGGTTCGAATATGGCATTTAAGTGTCCTGTCCCCGTCACAGTGAATGTGAATATGGCGGTCTGATCAATAGGAATTTCCTCCGCAACCGTATCTAATGAGACGACTATCCCCCTCATTAGTTTCTTTTCCATTAGTTCAGTCTGGTCAATTCCATCCATATCATCTGTGATATTGATATTCTTGTCCAGAGTATAGATATAATCATCACTGCCCGATAGATCTTGGTATTCAGCATTGAAACTATATTCTCCCGCAGGTATCCAGATATTGATACCATCATCAACCACAGCTATCTCGAAGCTAAAATTCGCACCATCAATCTCGACTTTGCCTAGGTCAACAGGTTCTAAAGTCTCTTTAGAGAGATAATTGACATTGTAATTCACGCCACGAGTAAGTGATGAATTCAGACTGATGGCCTCACCAAGTTCCAAGGCTTCGACACTGACATAGCTGGTACCTTCTGTAGTATAGGTCCATGTCTTGTAAGCTCCAGTTTCCAAGTAGATCTGGTAGCTACCATCAATCTCGGAGGAGGTACTCGATTCGATTCCACTACCATCGACACTCCAGATTTCCAATTGCGAATCAGGCAGAAGTTCGTTTGCATCAGCCTCACCATCAAAATCACGGTCATAGAATATTGTCCCAGAGACCCTGACCTTCCAGGTAAGTCCGTCATCATCTCCACGTTTGAAAAGCTGGTCACCTTTACCGGCCTTCACATACATACTCTGTTTTGGTAATTTGAATTGATCAGCCCCCTCATTCTGAGTCTCATCGATTTCAATTTCATAGGTTTTTGGAATCATATCCAATATGATTATCCTTCCTTCTTCATCAGTAACATGGGCAAAGTTTCCGCCAGTAGTGGCACTGAATACCACCGTTGCTCCAGTCAATGGAACAATGCTACCGGTTGCGTTCTGATAGGTTATCTCCAAAGTTATATTGACCATTTTGGGTATTAATCTAATTTCACCATCATAATCCTCTTGTCCATTAATCTCGACAGTACCAGTGAATTTCTCATAACCTTCTTGGTCCACGATGATATCATACGTTCCATATGGAAGGTCCAGTGTTCCATACTCCCCTGTTCCGAATTCACCATTGGATTCAATGGTATCCTCGACAAACGTAACACCTTCTTCAGATACAAATTGAATTCTGACCGAACGATCATCGATCAAGCTATTGTCTGCTTCAGATCTCACATCTCCTTTAATGGATCCCTCATCCTTCAGTTCGAGGTTGAAGACGGTAGGCCCGTCAAGTTCTAGGAGTCCACCAAAACTGAAGTGTTTGTTACTCATTCCATCCTGGAATGTGACATAGTAATCTCCGGCTTTCAAATAACCTGAATAACCTTCGAACGTGTTTGAGTCGAGGAGTGTTATATTGTCAAAATCATCAACTGGTCTAAGTATGACCATACCTGCCTTGGGCGTTCCATCCACCAATTCACTTACACCTGATACCCTGTAGGTCAGTTCAGTGTCCACATCTCCCATATCAAACGTAGAGGTACCCAGTGCAAGTGTCATTTGATCCTGTACCCAGTATCGACTTCCTTCCTCATCTTCATACGAGAAGGTGTAAATGTAGTCCTCAGGAGGTAAGCTGATATCAAAGTGTCCGTCTGAATCTGTCTGGAAGGTCAGATTGTAAAATGGATTCAACTTTGGGGAGAAAGACAAATCAGCATTGGCGATTCCTTCCCCATCGTTGACTAGTCTTCCAGATACGTCAACAGGTATCCTTTCCGCTTCCAATAATATTTCTTGAAGGTTGTCCAGCTTCAATTTATCAGTTTCTACCTTCTCATTCTGTGGACCATAATACATAGTATCCAAGGCGTATCCAAATTTGTTTATTTCGATTTGATAATCACCAAGAGGTAGAGGTATTTGCGTGAGTTGTGTTGTAGCCCAGAAACTTATTTCACCAGCTGCCGAACTGAATTTCACAGTTCCATCCAGGGTTATCATTTCACCCATATGGTCCTCGTAAAAAATAACCATAACGTCCTGTCCAGGTACTGCTGGCAGGTCGATACCATCTGCATTTCTATTTACCTGGATTGTTTTCAGAGCCACCAGATTCTGACCTTCAGCCAAAGAAGCTTGGGACCATGCACTATAATCACCTTCAGGAATTATAATCTCATATCTTCCATCATAAGAAGTGGTCGTTGAGGTACTTCCGCTTCCTGAATCAAATACAACATATGTCTCACCATATCCCTTTTCACCAGCATCAGGTCCGAATAGGCCGTTTCCATCCAGATCACCAAATAAGATTCCTTCTATCGTATGTCCCGAGCCCATCTCAGCATCAATCGGTTCAGCGTAGGTTTCACTGTCTACCAGACCTAGGTAGGCAAGTGTTGTTAGGTTAGTCTGATGAATAGTATAGAGATCATAAGTTCCTCTTGGTAGGACAGTTGCAAAGTACCCATCCTCTGTAGTGAAGACGTTGTCACTGTATTGTCCATCAATATTACGTATCGTCATTTGCTCATTAACAATGGGGTTATCATTATGTGATAAGATTCCTTCAAGCCTGAAACCAGGCCTCAAAGAACCATTGAAACTTCTGGTATCACCCTTCTCGATTTCCGTCATCATAGTGTTGTTGGTCCATCCAGTGAATACGTTTTCTGAATCCATCCTCAGAGTATATTCTCCAGGAAGGAGATTGTTGAAACAGAAGGATACCGCATCATCGATGTAATCCCTTATACATTCTGACATGTGATACGAGCTACTCAAGAATGTACGCTCGCTGATACTGCTGTTTGTATGGTCATATAGAGATACAGTGACTACTTCTGAACCAAGCCCCTCATCTGTGAACTTACCCCAGATTGCCCCAGGTTCCAGCCCATCATCAACTGTAACATCTTGTCCTGCCTGTATGGCAGCAGTTCCAAGATATGATTTCAGATCCAGATGATGCCCATCAATCACTGCGGTCACCTTATATTCACCAGGTGCCAGACCTTCGAATTTGTAATTTCCATTAGAATCTGTGGTGTCAGTGTTGATAACACCAGAACGAATATTTTTGGCTTTTACTGTGATAAGTGGAATGGCAATCTCATCGGCTCCAAATTCTCCATCCTTGTTAGAGTCCCAGTACAATCTGCTGGAGATGGATGCCGCTTCAACTTCCAGATCGAGGTTGATGTCAGATGGTGCCTGACGCATTGCCTGTTCCTCTGATATAATTATATTTTCTTTCGTTATCAATATGTTGTTAGAGGTCTTGAATATCTTTTCACGATCAGCCTCAGGATATCCCATTGAAACAGCTAAGGTCAGGTTCCCAGCAGGTACCAGTATACTGTATTTTCCGTCAGCTTCAGTCGTAACCGTAGCATGTGGAACCCTGTTCTCATCCAGAACAGTCACATTGGCATTGGCAACAGGATCTCCGTTCGGAGTAGAGATTGTCCCATAAATGGTTGCACAGTCATAGTATTTCAGAATTCTGAGACCAGAATTACTGTGCACCATCTTGAAGTGAGTCAGATTCCATCCAAATAGAGGAGGGAGGCTCTGGTCCTGCCCAATTTCACCAAAAACACCAGGTATTCCATCGCTGATATCTCTGCCGATATCAGGTGCTGACCAGCCTATGAATGCCCGGAAGAAGGTTGAATTAAGGAATTTATCCTTGTAGACTAATGTTTGTGACTCCTGAAGTGTACCATATTTCAGCCTAACATCTGGATTATTCCCCATTAATTCAAGGGCCTCCTCATATGGCAAAGTCTGTCCATCGGACAGACTAAGCTGAACTTCAAAGAAATTACTGATGTCATAATCTGCCAGAGTTACCGGAGCGTACAGAATACCTGTATTGCCAGCCGAATAGGGCATTAATCTTGTATCTGCAGCGAAGTAACGAATGGAATTGCCTGTGGCTTGTTCAACCTCCCACATCAGGTCAGCAATCTGACTCTTTTCAATAGTCATAAGAATTGGCTTTCCAGCTCTTATGGCTGCATTCTTCTTGTGAACATCCTGATCGCTTCCGTCAGCTTTCTTGGGGATATAGTCCTCAGGATTCATAATAATGGTCTCAAATTCCGTTATATTGGCTTCAGACAAGTACCCTAGGAGAATATTACGGATTTCAGCATTGAATCTCTCAGTGTCCCGGTCAACTTCTGGTTCCAATAGCCTGTACAGCAGTAGGGCCATGGCCTCATGTTCGGACTGCGATGCGATGAAATTACCAGCTATCTGATACCCAAACTGGAAATTGTCAGCTACTGTTGGATGCTCACCGATATCAATTGCCCAGAACCCGTAATCCCACCATGATATGAAACCAGGACGTTCCTCAGGTTTCAGATTGGTATCCTGTTCAGATAGCCATCCCAGCCCTTCAATCCAATAGTTTGAAGGGAAGGAAGGTCCAGTGTTACCCATGTACCAGAGCTGATTATTGGTCTTGTTGTACATCCCGGCGACTCCGGTCGGGTAGAGACTGGCGTTATTCTTCTCATCATTCATATATTCGTCGGGCCTCAGGAAATCATAGCTCAGGAAATCATAGATTGCAACATCATGGTCCTTCTTGTCTTCAAAGGGTACACCAGCATCATATCCATAGAAAGTGTTAGGAAGGAAAATAAAAAGTCCGACAAACATCACAATCAGAGGTCTTCTGACTTCAAAGGCTTTGCGTAGACCTGTTAATCTGTCACGGAAGCGGTATTGGTCCTCCCCCTGAGCATCCATATGCCCGATTACCATGACCAATGCTAGTAGGATAATGGTGGCCACTAGTCCAATCAAGATACCTACAGTGAAGAATAACCATCCACCAGCTATAATAGAAATCAGAGCTAGCCCGAAGAACAGATCTCCGCGCTTACCCCAGAATGCTTTCCAGGTAATTATTACGGACGGAAAATCAGCCCATTGAATAATCAACCAGGTTATCCACCCACTGAGAAGTGAAACAACAGGTGTTGCATTGAAAATAAATCGAACCGCAGATTGAGCCATATAGATTGAGACTAAGGCCCAGATCATTACGAACAAGTAGTCTTTCTTCCAGATACTCTGGTTGAAAAGCTGGTAAGCCATCCAGACTATACCAAAAAGGCCAAGCCAGATCGACACAGGACCAAAAGCAAAGATGAAGTCAGCAAATTCCGGTGGCTGAGCCTCTGCAATAGTATTGAACAATTTAGTCCTTACGAAATATCCCTGTCCGCTGAACAGAAGGAATCCAAGTTCCTTAAACACATATGTAAGAAGAAGGTAAATTGCAGCAGCCATTCCGACTGAGGAACCTATCACCAGAAGCCAAGGTAGATCTCTGGTCATGACCATCAGCGCTGATAGCATGACATATCCTAGCAGGATGTAAGCCGGAGCTTCCCACCAGGTTCCAACAAATCCCATTGTATGGTAGTAGGGGTAGGAGAGGAGGACAGGCATTGCCATTGTCACTAGCCCTACCGATGCAGTTGTTAGACTATCAACTCTTCGGAAAGCGTTGACCAGCATCTGAAAGCCAAGATAGATTGCAATAATTCCCATGATGTATGGGAAACCTTTCCAACTCAGGGCAATCATGGTAATCGTAATTCCAGAAAGTCCAGCATATCCTAAGGCCAGTCTTTCAGTCTCAACAAAGCTCAATATTCCTTTCTTGATTTCTTCCCAATCTGACCAGTCGGAAACCCATTTCCGATCATTGGCTACAGTCAGAGCCCTCATGAAGAAGAAAAACGCGGTTGTACCAAGCAATATGACGTACGAATCGTGGTCAGCTAAGGCCAGACTTGAGTGACTTACGTGACCTGAATTGACACCGATCAGGAAAGCACCAATCAATCCTGCCTCTTTTCCGAACTGAGCTCTACCGATGGCATATACTGGAAAGATAATCAAAGCTCCATAGATTGCCGGTAGAATTTCCATGGACCACCAAACAGATTCTTCCGTAGATTCGAAGAATGGCGATATTGCCAATCCAATAATAGCAATAGACCAATCAAACAGAGGAGGCCGGTTGTTATTCGCCCCATAGGGATAGTTCAACATAGGGTCTCTTTGAAGATGTTCGCCATTATCCACCACATAGTCAACGACTCGTTTGTGGTAGTAGGGGTCACTACCCCCCGTTAGTTCGAAACCATCATCCAAAATAGTGTTAGTAGCAGGTTCCAGCGTCCAGGCCGTCCTGATGTAGAGAGAAAAAAGGAATATTGCAAGCAATGCCAAAACTGTAGACCAGTTTACTTTCTCAACTTTACGGGGTTGAACCTCTTTTTCTTCAGAGCCAGCTCTTCCAAAAGCTGAAGAGAAGCGAGGGCGAAAGCGACTTTTTGACTTAGCGTCACGTCTACGACGTGTCTGTCTTGCCATTGATGTTGTGTCCTTTTTGTCTCAAAGGATTCTGAGACGGAGTGGGCGCCACTCGGATGGTTATATAAGGTCTACTCTAAAAATCGTGCTTAATTAGGTGGTAGAATCGTTCCAGAACAATCACCAAAACCTATCCGATATCCATTACCTTGGCACCAACCTCTCAATGTTACAGTATCTCCATCCTCCAGGGATTTTCTCTCATCACCGTTTGACAGTTTGATTGGCTCAGTCCACAACCAAGACAATTCCAGCATCGACCCTCGATTGTCTTTGGCGGGTCCTGAGATAGTTCCACTAGCCAGAAGATCTCCTGTACGAAGGTTACAACCCGTGATTGTGTGGTGCGCAATCTGTTGGTTCATATTCCAATAAAGATAATTGTAATTGCTGGATGATATCAGCTGGTCCGAATCCATATTCTCAGTTTTGAGATATATCCCCAGATTAATATCGAAGGTACTATCTTTGGCATTTCTCAGATATTCAAGGGGTTTCGGATCTTGTTTGGGACCACTGCATCGGAACGGTTCCAAGGCCTCCAAAGTGATTATCCATGGAGAAATACTCGTTGCAAAATTTTTTGCCAGGAATGGTCCTAAAGGTTGGTATTCCCAAGTTTGGATGTCTCTAGCTGACCAATCATTCACAAGAGCCAATCCGAATATGTGATTTTCAGCGGCATTGACAGAAACCGCTTTACCTAGGCTGTTACCACCTCCGATGAAAACTCCCATTTCAAGTTCAAAATCCAGTCGCTGACTATTGCCAAAGGATGGAGCTGAAGCATCAGGAGTCTTGGTCTGCCCCTTTGGCCGCACTATATCTGTGCCACTGAGAACGACTGATGATGCTCGGCCATGATAAGCGACAGGCAAGTGTAGCCAGTTAGGCAACAATGGTTCACCGTCTGGGCGGAACATCTTACCTACATTCGTGGCATGCTCTTTGGATGAGTAGAAATCCGTGTAATCACCTACATCGACAGGAAGTTGCATTTCTACCTCATTCATAGGAATCAAAGCCATGTTTTTCAAATCATTATTATCTCTGAGATCTTCTGCTTCTTGCCTCAATAGTCTGCTTATTGCCAATCTGGTCTCTTTCCATGCCTTTCTGCCCATTGACATGAGGGCGTTCAGTGTAGGCTCATGAAACACTTCAGTCCCTTCCACCTCTGTGCCATTGAATAATCCAGCATCGTCGAGATATGCCAGATCCAGAACGTAGTCTCCTATTGCCGTGGCAACGTGCAGATCTCCACCTCCTTTGGGTCGATAGATTCCAAAGGGTATGTTCTGGATTGGAAAATCGGAGTTCTCGTCCACTTCAACCCATGTTCTAAGTTTTGAATCGTGTGTTTCGTCCATTACATCCATCCCAGCTGTTTCAAGTCATCTATAGGCTCTTGAAAAGAGCAACTGCCATATGACATCATGTTCTTTTCACGACAATTCTTGATACCGTCATTATCAAATTCGAATATAGAGTCTCGATCATCTCCCACTTTCCAGATCATCATTTCATCTTCAAAATCAAAATTATCATCTACCTGTTCACCTATCATATGCGATAACAAAATGAACATCCGGAACCTTTCCTGGGAATTTTTCGGCTTCGGGAAGTTCGAAGCAAAAATCCCGGCACCAAATGTATTGATGAAACCATGCATGTAAGCATCATATTCCTCAGCAAAGTGGCGAATTGGGTGATGTAATCCAGCAGTACACTTCATTGGTATTTCTATCAGTGCACAGGTCTGAATCATTGCAGCTATTTGCTCCACACTGGGAAATGCTTCTTTGACAATTCCACCACACCTGAGTTTGATTCCTGCACCCTTCAGTTTTGCAATCATAGAAACGACAGGCAGTATTTCCTCATCCCACGAACTTTCATCCTCATCGGTGGAATAATTGATTCCAACATCCGGTAATTCAGGGAATTCATGATAATGTGAGAGTTTATTCTGGTTTAACAAGTCGGTTGCCTTTTTCATTGTCTTCTTGGAGGGTGAATTCGAAGGCAGTTTGCATTCATAGACTTCAATTCTGACCTTTCCCGAATGCCTATTCCGATAATCACTTATTTTGGCCATATCGTTGCCGATTTTACTTAAGTACTCATCGTCAGAATTTCCCCCACTACCCAGAACAGCCAGTTCAAGGGGTCCGATTTCATCAAAAAGGGACACGAATTGGTCTAATTCGTTCAGTTTAGAGACAGGTATGATGAATCTTCCCAGCATCCAAGAATTCTCGCCCTTGAGATGTATGATATAATCATCAATGGCCTCATCCAGTGGTAATTTTGCAGGAGGGAATAGACCTGCATAGTCAATCAAGCCATTCATGAAAGCGCGAAGACTTTCTTTCATCAAATTTATTCGCCTAGAGCTTCTCTGTATCCTTCGCCATCCAGCCAGGATTTACTATAATCATGATCCTCGACTCCCAAAGCAGTCTTGGCGACCTTGAGTGGGTAATGAGTATCTACCATAACAGCTAGCTCATCAGTCCGTTTCATTCCAATTGAGCCTTCGTATTTTCCGGGATGGGGTCCGTGCGTCAGTCCATCAGGGTGAAGCGTCATTGAACCAAATTCAACCCCTTTACGTGACATGAATTCCTTTGAATCGTAATAGATAACCTCATCCGACATCACATTTGAATGATTGTAAGGTGCAGGAATAGCATTCTTATCGAAGTCAAACGGCCTTGGACAGAATGAGCAAAGTACGAATCTGTCGCCAGAAAACGTCTGGTGTACCGGTGGAGGTTCGTGAATTCGACCCACGATGGGCTCGAAATCATGAATACTGAATGCATATGGATAATAGAACCCATCCCAGCCAACAACGTCACAAGGATGATGTCCCAGTGTAACCTCAGTGAATCGGTTCCTCTGTTTCACAACGATCTTGAACTCTCCTTTCTCGTCATGAGTCACCAACTTATCAGGCCCTCTGAAGTCTCTCTCAGAGTATGGACTTCTTTCGATTATCTGGCCATATTCGTTCCTATATCTTCTAGGAGTTCGGACTTCGCTTGGAGATTCGACAATCAGGAATGTGTGAGCCTCATCATTCATTACATAACGGTGTAATATTCCTCTTGGGATTACAAGGTAGTCCCCTTGAGAATACTTCATATTTCCAAAGGCAGTCTCTAGGATTCCACTCCCTTGACTAACGTAGATAATCTCATCTCCTTGGGCATTTCGATAGTGATAATCATCATTCTTGTCAGGATAACACATCATCATAATCACGTCGTCATTGAACAGAAAGGGAATTCTATCCATGACAGCACTTCCACCTTTCTTCTCCCGATTGGTGTGGAAATGTCTCATACGGAGTGTCTTGTCATCGTCTTCTTCAATCTCAAAGGCACCCAGATCCTTTGTAGAAACAACTTCAGTAGGTGGATAGATATGGTACAGAAGTGAAGAAGGTCCCACAAATCCCTTGTTTCCTTTCAATTCTTCATGATAGATGTTTCCATCCTTGTCTCTGAATACGGTATGTCTTTTCTTGGCTATCTTTCCTAGTTTGTGATATCTGTGCATTACAAATTCCCCCTTTCGTCTTGATGTTTCTCGATTGCTTCAAAGAGTGCTTTGAAATTTCCTACTCCAAAGCCTTTGGAACCTTTTCTCTGAATAACCTCGTAAAAGAGTGTTGGTCTATCTTCTACTGGTTTAGTGAATAACTGTAAGAGGTAACCTTCATCGTCTCGGTCAACCAATATTCTCAATTTTCTCAGGACTTCAATGTCCTCATCAATGTTTCCTACCCTTTTTGATAGATTTTCATAGTAGGTATCTGGAACTTCCAGAAATTCTACACCGTTAGCCCTCAGTTTGCTGATAGCCTTAATTATGTCATCTGTGAGCATAGCTATGTGTTGTACACCTGGCCCGTCATAGAATTCCAGATATTCATCAATCTGAGACTTTCTCTTGCCCTCTGCAGGTTCATTGATCGGGAATTTGATCCGTCCATTATCACTTTCCATGACTTTGGACATCAGGGCCGAATATTCGGTTGATATCTCCTCGTCACTGAAATGTTGTAATTGAGTGAATCCCATAATTTCTGCATAAAAATTGACCCAATGGTTCATCTTGCCGAGTTCGACATTCCCGACCACATGGTCGACAAATCTCAAACCAACTGAATCACCTTCTATCTTACTCTCAATAAATCCGGGAAGGAAGGGACCGTTGTAGTTATTGTACGAAATGAATGAGTGTATAGTGTCTCCGTAGGTACAGATTGCAGCATGCGTCACGCTTCCGTTCTTATCATTGAGTTCAGTTGGTTCGGCAGCACTTTGTGCCCCTCGCTCTATGCAAGCATTGTAACATGCTTTAGCATCATCTACATGAAATGCAACATCCTTTACACCATCGCCGTGTTGTTTTATGTGTGAAGAAATAGCATTGTTTCCACTGAGAGGCGTAGATAATACGAGTCTGATCCTGCCCTGTGCGAGTACGTAACTGGCCTTCTCCCGATTACCAGTTTCCAGACCAGAATATGCAATTTGGTTGAAACCAAAAGCAGTTCTATAGAAGTGCGCGGCCTGCTTCGCGTTGCCCACCCAGAATTCTATGTGGTGTACGGCTTTCAGCGGCACTGGGTCTTTTGTCATTGATTTAGTTCCGGAACGTTATTGTCAGGGGTTATTTCCCTATATCCAACGGCTTAAAAATGTTCAGCATTATTAAAGACTCGTTTCAACCACTAGATAGGTAATAATTGTACCAATCATAGTCATAAGTGAAATCAGATGCAGGATCATCAGCTTCCAAGAATAATTCCCATTCACCAACAAGTTCCCCCTCATTAGTGCTGAATTGAATTGATTGAGTCTGACCATTATTCAGTGAATAGCTCTCAGAGAATTCAGTTCCTGCAGGTCCACTTATGGTGACAGTAACTTCAGACGTCACAAATGGGAATCCATTATCACCAGTGATATTGACGTATACGTTCACGCTTTCAACGTAAGGATTGATAGTAACACCAATGGAATCATCCGAGCCGCCACTAACGCTCCCATCTCCTGATTGGTTATGATTAATACTGACCTGTTCGAATTCTACACTTTGCCGATCCTCACCATCTTTAGCAGTCAGGACCACGAAATACAATCCACCCTCGGACCATGTATGTGACACACTTTCACCGGTTGCGGTATTCCCATCACCAAAATCCCATTCGTAGGTCACGAATGCACCTTCAGACAGCGACGCATCAAATTCGAAAACGTCCCCAGTCCATCCTTGCGTTTCGGTTGCATTTATGTTGGCGTTCAGTATCACAGGATCTATACCAACCAGTCTCGGTCCGATTAGTTGCCAGACCACCAAGAAAATTACAGTGAAAGCTAGGACTCCGACCAGATTGTCGACAATTCCTTCCTTCCGTTCCTCGGTCAATCCTCCTTTGAACTGGTCCAGTATTCCAGTAACACCATCAGCGAAGATGAATCCTCCATCCAGAGGGACGGCAGGTAATGCGTTGGTCAATCCGACCATCAGGTTGAGCCAGAAGATCCAGTAGAATGAATTTGCCAACACCCAGAAAAGACCATCAGGCAATATCCCTGGGATTCCCGTTGGTTCGAAAAGGGCTGTAAAATGGTCAGGGAATGGTTGCAGCTTCTGGAAAGGAAGGGTGATGTATTGTAACATTGAACCTCCACTACTGCCAGGATGCGACAGACTGTCTGTCACCACTTCAGGATTGACCACTGCGATTCCCATGAAGCCTTTACCAGACATCCATGATTCGTAATAATCGGGATAATATTTCAGGTAGTAACTCCCTTTGTCTGAAAGAACTGCCTGATAGGTCTCGGGTTGGCCTTTATTCAACACCGAAACGTTCACCGTCTGTCCAGCATAGGTCTCATTCATTATGTCAGAGAAATCCTGTGCATTGTTCACCTCTTGATCATTGACTGAGGTTATCAGCATCCAGGGTTCAAGTCCAGCCTCTTCTCCTCCATAATCAACGACCACGTTGGCTGATAGGACTCCGTCATTCGACGGTTCCAGAGAAGCCACCATTCCCCACGAAAAAAGCAAAGAGAAGACTATGGCAATGACCATGTTGCTGCCAGGACCGGCAGAGTACAACCTCATCCGTTCCCATCTTGCCATGCTTTTCATTTCTTCTTCATCTGGTTCGACAAATGCCCCTATCGGGAAAATAAACAGTAACAATCCCAGAGCCTTAATCTTGACATCAGCTACACGACTCAGTATCCCGTGACTGAATTCATGGACCACCATCGCAACAACCAGTGCCAGAATACCATACCACAGTGGAATGATGGGGTTAAGTCCGGGCAATCCAATCATCATCTTGGGTGAAACGGCAGAGGTCTTGGGAATCTGCCAGGCCAGCGTCGCTTGCCAAGCCAGTAAGAGGAACATCAGAATCATGATGAAGAAAACGGTAACGACCCAAACATCACCCACTCTTCTCCAGAATAGGTTATACTGTGCGAGCCATTCAATGAAGTCCTTTCCTGCGTTTGTTCTCCACATGATGAAAGAACGCCCCCATACGAGGTCGAGATTGTATTTTTCCAAATGACCTTCATTTTCAGCCCATCTTACGCCTGGGACCCAGATAAGCAAGGTTATTGCGAATTGTGTGTATCCCGAAAACAACCAAAATTCACCTTCTGGACTTGTAGTGACAGCAAGATACAGAATGAACAGGATTACTAGTATGAATTGAGCATGTCTACGAATATGGACCTCGATAGGCATCCCGGTCCAAGTGGGCTCTATTTTTTCTTCCTCTTCGGTCACTGTATTGGAGTCCACACGGGGCTTTATTTAACCTCCATTGATAGCGCTCAATGGCCAAGAAAAAGGGTAAACGTGAAGAGGCATTTACGTTTCCTGAATTCGACCGTGGAGAATACAGAACAAAAGAAGTCAAAGATTCCAAAGTTGCCATCTTCGCCGTCTTTTACGCAGTCTTAGTGGCAGTATTATGTCACTTTATCGTGAAAATGACCGATGTGGGTGGCATGATAGTATTTCTGGGATTTGCCGCTCCTTTTGGTTTAATCCTCATTCTTCCTTACATCACAGACACGAGTGAATTCGAAAGAAAGAACTGGTTTGGTCCACTATTCATGTCATTCATGGCTTGGCTAGGCTTGTTCATCTTGCTTTCCAATCCTCCTTTCAATGATATTGCCAAACCCAAGTTTCAGCAGATGGAGCTCTATACTGAAGCTGACGGGGAATGGAATCTTACTCTGGAATTGGGAGCTGATACACCATTTGTTCTGTTGATCAGCGTTAAGGATAACTGGGAAATCGATAATGTTCAGGTATCAGGCAGCAAAGGCGGCAGTGGCTTCATGAGTTATGAGATGATGACCAAATTGGAAGATGACAATCAGTTTGGTATTGCTGGTGACAATATGTACTATTATCACTTTGAAGATGGTTTGAGTGTGGAAGCTTATTCCTTCACTTTCAAGGCTATAGATGAAGATGGAAATTCCAATACCAAACGCTACAGTTTTGTAGTAGGTTAGATCAGTTTCTGCTGGATATCGTGTAATTTTTCGAGAGCCTGTAAAGGAGTCAGATTCATCAAGTCCATCTTGCGAATCTCGCCCAGAATCGGATTTTCCTTTGCTTCCGAGCGGGCACCGAATTCAGTGCTGAAAACAGATTGTACTGGTCCAACTTTGGAGACCTCGATGGTGGATCCCTCTTCCAGTTTCTTGAGAACTTTCCTTGCCCTCACCAACACTTCTTCAGGGACTCCTGCCATTTTCGCGACATGAATACCAAATGAGGCATCGGTCGGGCCTTCAGCTACACGGTGCAGCAATGTCAATTCATGACCATCTTCCTTGGCCTGCATATGACAGTTGATTGATCTGTCCAGAATACTGGAGACATCTGTGAGTTGGTGATAGTGAGTGGCGAACATGGTCTTGACACCTTTACCAGCATGCAATTCCTCTGAGACTGCCCAAGCCAGTGCCAATCCGTCAAAAGTAGAAGTTCCTCTTCCAATCTCATCTAGAAGTACAAGACTGTCGGGAGTCGCATTCCTTAAGATATTAGCCAGTTCCAGCATTTCGACCATAAAAGTCGAATGTCCATGTACGAGGTCATCATGTGCGCCTACGCGCGTGAATACTCGATCTACAATCCCCAGTCTAGCCGATGATGCAGGAACGAAACAACCAGCCTGGGCCATCACACATATGAGTGCAGTTTGCCTCATGTAGGTCGATTTTCCACCCATGTTAGGTCCGGTCAGAATCATCAATTGGCGTTGTTTGTTATCCAATTGCAAACTATTGGGGATGTATTGTCCTTCCCTGAGAATCTCGATGACAGGGTGTCTTCCATCCGATATCGATAAGGCTCCATCATCAGACATCTCGGGTCTAACGTAATTGTTGGCCTGACTGACCTCGGCTAGAGAACATATGCCATCAATTCTAGAGACTGCCATAGTGGTAGACTGCAACGAACCCAGGAATTCCATAATCCATTCCCTCAGTTCCTTGAATAGTTCGGTTTCCAGTGCCTGCGACCTCTCATCTGCTCTCAGTATGGACGTTTCTTTCTCCTTCAATTCAGGAGTGATATACCTGTCTCCGGCAGCAACGGTCTGTTTACGGTGATAACTTTCAGGTACTTTCTTTGCATATGCCTTTGGGACCTCGAGATAATACCCAAAGACCCGGTTGTATCCAACCTTCAATTTCGGAATACCTGTCTTCTTCTTTTCCTCAGATTCCAATGCAGTTACCCATTCCCTGCCACTACTGGCTCTTGCCCGCAGGTCATCCAGTTCCTGTGAATATCCCTTCTTGAAAATTCCACCATCCCTGAGGACCAGAGGTGGATCCTCGACCAGCGCCTCAGATAGTTTCTGGGAGACCTGTTTGTGAGGGTCTATGGATTTGATAAGTCTCTTCATCAGTTTGGATTTGAGTGGTTCCTCACTTAGGAACTGCTTGAGATCCTTCAGCGTATCCAGACTCGAACGGAGACTATCCAGATCTCGTGGTGAGATTGAACCATGTCCTAGTCGCGATAATAATCTCTCAACATCCTGGAATCCCTTGAGAATGTCCCGTATCTCTCGACGGCTAAGTGTATTATCGAATAATTCCTGAACTGCATCGTGCCTTTCATCAATCTTTTTAAGATTGTGTAGCGGTCTCAGCAACCAATCCTTCAGCCTTCTGGAACCTCCAGCAGTAGAAGTGCGGTTGATGACCGCGAATAATGTATCCTTGGAAGAATCACTGATAGTACGTACTATCTCCAGATTCCTGAGGGTCACAGCATCCAGGGTCATTGTGTTAATCTTGACCATAAGGGACGGTGGTCTGAGGTGTGGTAATTCGCTGAACTGAGTATCAGTGGCGTAAGAGAGGATTGCTCCTGCAGCTGTAATAGCCATAGGATACGTCTTCAATTCCTCTACATTCCCAAATCTTTCTTCTAGGATTTTCTTAGATACGGGATACATCCAGGACTCGGCCTTTCGAGGCGTAGTGTTCATGCCTAACGCCATCATCCAGTTTGCTATGTTTTCATTTTCATCAGGGATTATGACTTCAGCAGGAGAATAGCGAGCCATCTCAGATTCCAGTGATTCTCTATCTCTAAATTGTGCGGTTGAGAATTCACCGGTAGAAATGTCCATTATAGATAATCCTAATCCATCGTCAGTTTCATTTACGGAAGCCAGAAAATTGTTGGAATTACTCAACATTGAGCCTTCGACAACAGTACCTTGGCTGACGATTCGAGTCACACCTCTTTTGACAAGCCCCTTGGCACTCTTTGGATCCTCAAGTTGTTCACAGATTGCAACACGATGTCCTTTCTTGATTAATTTACTAAGATAATTATCTAAGGCATGATATGGAACACCTGCTAACGGAATAGGGTTCTCAGAATTTTTGTCTCTTGCCGTTAGTGCAATATCTAACTCTTTTGCGACAATTTTTGCATCATCTCCAAAAGTTTCATAGAAATCACCCATGCGATATAAGAGAATAGAATCAGGATTCTCACGTTTTATGGCGTGGTACTGACGCATCATGGGAGTAGACAAGAAGTAGGGAATACCAGCCCTATTTATTTACTAATGGTGAAACTTTTGTTCCAATTAGTTCGATAGCTTTCATGAGTTGTTCATGTGAAAGCCCAGCAACATCTAATTGAAAACTGAATCTTGAGAGCCCACCCAAAGCCTCACTATGACGTATAACTTTTTCAGCAACTTCTTCAACATTTCCTACAACTAAAGCTCCTGTAGGCCCTATTTGAGATTCAAAATGAGACATTGTAACAGGAGGCCAACCTCTTTCTCTTCCAATTTTAGTAAACATTTTGGCATATCCAGGAAAGAATTCTTTGATAGCTTGTTCTCTTGTTTCGGAAACATATCCTAGAGAGTGAACTCCGACTTTTAATTTTTCAGAATCGTGACCTGCTTTTTCACCCGCATTTCTATACAATTCGACAAGGGGTGCAAAACGATGAGTTTCACCACCAATTATAGCTACCATTAGCGGCAATCCAAGTACACCTGCTCTAACAAATGATTCAGGAGTTCCTCCAACTCCGACCCAAATTGGCAATGGATCTTGAATAGGTCTAGGATAGACGGCTTGTTCCACTAAATCGGGTCTAAATTTACCAGACCAGTTAACAACTTCATTATCACGAATTTTGAGCAATAAATCTAGTTTTTCTGCATAAAGGCCATTGTAATCTTCCATTTTTAGGCCAAAAAGAGGATAGGCTTCTGTGAATGAACCTCGACCTGCTATGATTTCAGCTCTCCCATTTGAAACCAAATCTAAAGTCGCAAAATTCTGAAAAACACGTACAGGATCAGCAGCACTTAGTACGGTAACAGAGCTTGCTAATCGGATATTCTTTGTTCTTGCAGCTGCAGCTGCTAAAGTAATGTGCGCTGCAGAATCAAGAAATTCTTTTCTGTGATGTTCACCTATACCAACTTCATCTATTCCAACTTTATCGGCGAATTCTATTCTATCTATTAATTCATTGATAGCTTGATCATTAGGGATTTGATTTCCATTTTCATCTTTGAAATTTGCAGAGGCAAAAGTGTGTATTCCGATTTCCATTTATGTCGTGAATTTTCCAATTATAATCGAGATCTCATATAACACCATCAAAGGCACCGCCAATAGGAATTGCGAGATCACGTCGGGTGGCGTAATCAATGCAGCCATAATGAAGAAGACAACTACCAGATGACTGCGGTATTGAGCCAGTTGGTCGGTGGTGGTCAGTTCCAGTCTTAGCATCAGTGTGGTCACAAGAGGCAACTGAAAGGTAATCCCCAAGGAGAAAGTCAGAAGAAAGACAAAATGGTAGAAGGCACTGAGACTGTAGGTCGTTTCAAGTCCTGCTTGAGCCGCATCATTCTGTAAATATTCAAGAACCGTCGGCAACATCAGTTCCAGGGAGTACAGTATACCCATTGAAAAGAGGACAAGGGCTATTACGAGTATCATTACCAAATCAGTGAAACTTATCTCAGGAAGCATCGATCTGCTACGGATAATACGCCAGATGTGAATCATTGCAATCATAGCTGTAGCGGAAATGGCAGCGTATCCCGCCACTCTCATTTTCAGAATCAGATATTCGGCCGGTGAAAGATAGATCAGGGTCGCATCTTCAGGAAGAAGCCGGTCACTTAACCATTCGATAATGTCAGGAGCGATGTAGAAAACCGAGGCAAATACGATTGCAGCCAGCAGGAAATACATCCAGGCCCGTTTTTGGAGATTCCCAACAATGTCATCATAGGCTGCTGTTTTTGCCACAGTACTTCAGTTGGAGAGGGGTTTTGGTTCTTCCCCCGGAAGGTTAATTTACCTCACTATTGGTAGGAAAGTAATGATTGGCACCACGGAAGCATTGATTATCGGTGGAGTTGTACTCCTTCTTTTCGGAGCGAAGAAGTTACCGGAGCTCGCCAAGAGTATGGGCCAGTCGAAAGCGGCTTTTGATGAGGGTTTGAAGGAAGGGATGGACGAACCCCTGCCTGAAGACTCTGGTGAAGATAAAGTTGAAGAACCCGATTAAGGAATTATCAAAGTGACTAATCATTGGTTGATGAAGAGTGAGCCCCATGTCTATTCGTATGAGGATCTGGTAAAGGACGGTAGCACCCATTGGGATGGAGTCCGCAATTACCAGGCTCGTAATTTCATGCGTGATAAGATGAGGATTGGAGATATGGTACTATACTATCATTCTAACACCAAACCACCTCACATAGCAGGGCTTGCCAAGATATGTAAGGAATCCTATCCCGATAGCACACAGTTCGACAGGAAATCCAAATACTATGATTCCAAGGCTACGGAGGAAATTCCAAGATGGTTCCTAGTAGATATGGAACCCGTTTCAAAATTTGAGGAGATGGTTACGTTGGATCAACTAAAGGACAATTCAGCATTGGAAGGTATGCTGGTCATCAAGCGTGGCCAGAGACTATCTGTTCAACCAGTTGAAAAACATCATTTCGATGAAGTCTGCAGAATGGCAAATATTCACTTATAGTACAACCTAAGTGCAATCACATGCCTAAGGTAAGGTTTGAGATATACAGTACGGAAAGAGGAAAGAAACTCATTGACTTAGGTGAGTTATTGGTAGAGTCTGGCTATCTCCAGTCCTTCGATTTGGATGAAGAAGGAACTGAGGTAGTTTTCAATTTTGAAGTTAATGCCGGTTTCGATGTTGAGAAGAGTGAGATCAATATGGAAGAACTGCGCTCTTACTTTGACGCCGCTGATGATGTTGGCAAGAAGTTTACAGATGAGTTACTGAGATCTGTTTTCGATCTGGATGACACTGGCCATATTTGGAAAAGTTAGGTACAAAACACTGCAAAAAATAGCGCGAAAATCTTTCCGCACTCTCATCCTATTTAAGTATACCCGAAAGGTTCTATATACTCCCCCTGTCTATTGTAAGTTCCGCACTCTGGGAAACTAAACCTTAGGGAATAGGGACCAACACAAAGGGGTGAGGAAAGTAGCAAAGGAAACAACCTGGAAGGCCGGGGGGAAACGATCCTGAAACGCAAAAAGGGAAAAAGAACCGGGACACCGGGGAAACGATTGGAGCGGGAAAGGAGGGAAACAACTTGGAGAGACAGGGGGAAACAACTGTTGCCGCTCGCCGGGAAACGATCAGGATGCTGAGGGAAACAGAGCGAACGAAGCCGGAGGAGGAAACCTGACCTTAGGGTCGGGGGACCAAATCCACCCCGGGCACAGGGAAGTCAGCCGACGCAAGAAGGTAGACAGAACTGTGCCCACTTTATTTTGGACAGTGCTAAGTTTGGTACACTCTATTTATATCGAACGGAGGAATTTTTTGATAGACCGTGTAAGGAAATAAACCCCCTCCTAATGGTTTTCAAGAGGTGAAATGTTAACTTGAGCATTGCCAAGAACTTCATGACCACATACCAGAAGGTGGCGACCCACGATGGCGAGTCCGAACCCATCCAGATTTGGGCCAAGGATTCCGGTTCCTATGGAGGAGTCGGGACCGACAAACTTGGAATCTGGGGCAGTGTTGTGGCTGTGGATTTCGACATCTGTGTGGCTGATGGAGCCTGCATAGATGCCTGCCCGGTCGATGTTTTCGAATGGATAGACACACCAAAGCATCCTGCCTCCGATACGAAGGCGATAATGTCTCGGGAGCCGGATTGCATAGTCTGCAGAGCTTGCGAGGAAGTATGCCCCGTAGACGCAATTCTGATCACGGATCCTGGAGACATTGATTCAGAGGCATCTAGCGAACCCGATGTAGCGGAAGATGTCGCAGAAGCCACCGAACAACCAGTAGCTCCCAGCATTTCATCTGGACCTCAGATGCCACTCACTCCAGTGATGCAACCCAAACCCCATTCCTATGATGGCTACAAGCAGAACTCATACTGTATCAAGTGCGGCAAGTATACTTTCCATTGGCACGGGGCCTCACCAGATAATCCCGATCTATATCCTGATTATGAATGCAAGGATTGTGGTCATGTCAGGAAGATAAAGATAGCTTGATAGACAACGAATATATCAGGACAAGGCGAGAATTCTTTGCAGTTTTAACCGGTATAGTATTCATATTCTTGGCATACATTTTGATTTATGCCCTGAATGATTGGAGTTGGACCAATACCAGCGCATCAGGTTTTTGTGAGAAAGTTCAAGATGGTTGGATTCGTGAACCTGTAAATACAATCTCTAATCTTGCTTTTGTTTTTGTTGGACTTTACATTCTATGGTTGGCGCAGTATGATCCGACAGATGGTCACCCTTCACTTTCCAATAGAAGCTGGTTTCTCATTATGTATGCAATTTCCTGTACAGCAGTAGGCGTTGGAAGTTTTGCGATGCACGGTTTCAATACTGCTTGGGGAGGCTGGCTTGACTTGACCGGCATGATGATGTATATCACAATGCCAATTTTCTATAATTTTTCTCGTTTCTTTAGATGGGATGAGAAACAATTTTGCATTTACTATTTGTGTACTAACCTAGTTCTAAGTTTACTGGAATGGCAATACGGCATAGGCTTGATTGTTTGGGGCGTCTCAATAGGGATCTGGTTAGCTCAAGAAACAGCAATAAAGTATCAGAATCAGCCAATTCTAATATTCTTGGTTCCGACGGTAATCCTTCTTCTTCTCTATCTTGGTGTCGAGAAAGATTCTACGCCTGGGGATTTTGTAAGTGATAATTCTCCTGCTATCCTAATTTGGGCGATTCTAGCCTATTTCCTTTACAGTATAGATGAGATAAAATTGGAAAGAACTCATTCACCCTATTTTTGGACTGGATTTGGTGCATATCTGATAGCGACTATGATTTGGATCCCCAGTCAAGATGGAGGGTGGCTATGTGATCCAGACACTCTTCTACAGGGCCATGCCCTTTGGCATTTGTTAGGTGCAGTTGCCATGTGGTCTTTCTATAAATATTTCAGGACTGAAGTCGACAATTACTGAACAGCGTAGACAATAACCCACATTCGGAGTTTGATCTCAGGCAAATATCCATCTGCGTCAGTGACAGTGGGTTCGTAGTCATCTCCTTGATACAAGCCTCGATAACTGATCTGATTCTCTCCAATCTCGGAAAGACCCGTGATATCAATACGATTGTATTCTACATCCTGCCCAGGACACCAACCAGCCCTGCCATACACCCAGGTCCCGTATTGATTGGCAGATACGCCTTCGTCTACGCGGTTATAACATCCATAACTGGTTCCACCATTCGGGTGTTCCAGTAGTGACACGGTCATTCCATTGATAGTGAATTCATGCTGATGGTTGCAGAATTCAGCGCAATTCTCATCTGTGCTACTGTGTCCGTGACCGGTGAAGAACGTGACTATTTCCACTCTTTCAGTATTATCGGTCACGTTGTATCCGAATGGGTTTTCAGAGCCAAAGATATTATTGTAGTCCAGATTGAATTTTCTAGTTGCCCCATAGAGATACTCGGCACCTACGGGCGTGTAATCCTTGTTCTCGTTCCAGAAGAATAATTTGATTGTAAGCCCATAGGCATTGGGTTGCCAGTAATTGAATTCATTGATGTCCTCGTTTTTGAGAACTCCAAGCATAGGAGTTACATCCGAAATGTATCGTCCTTCACGGTTGTAGGCCGTGATATATCTCCCAATCTCAGCCTTCCAGACCCGATCCCATTTGCCTTCACATCCGGCTGATGAATCCTCACTGCCTGCATCCCATCGGTGTCCGGCATTCTCACAGGATTCTTGGGAGGAATATTCAGATAGGACCTGATTCACACAATCCTCATAATTTTCATATTCGGACAGTGAACAGGAAGCCTCGTAGGCGTTCAGGGCGCCGATAAAATCCCATTCATTACAGCCTTTGTGATCGGCACAGGCCTCATAGGCATAGACTGCAAAGGAATCGAACTGATTCATATTCTCAGGTAGTTCCACATTGCGAATGTTTGTACCTCCTCCCCATCCACCTCCATGAGTGTAGCTTTCCCCCATCTTCCACTCTAGGAGTGTGACAGACTCACCTTTGATGCATCTTTCTGGAGCATACAATCTTTCATCACAAGGAACGCTGGCGTGGTATTCCATCGCTGCCAATTCTCTTTCAAGTCCGAACTCGAAGTTGAGATATATCGGCTCATTAGCTATGAAGTGAAATCTATACCAACTGAAATTCTGATTCAGGTTCAGGTCCCAGAAGCTTCCAACCTCCTGCCAGCGTTGCAATCTGTCTATACAGAACCAGGCCGGTGAATCCTGATCATCAATAAACTCAGATATGCTCCCCTCCAAAAAGTTTGCATCCATGGCAATGTAATGCACTCTGTCGGACCAGTGATCTCGGTCCTCTCCACTCATTGTTGCCAACGCAAAAGTAACTCTTCCAGCCATGTAAGTGACATCTCCCATCCAGGCCCCATCACGGTAAGATCCAAAGAAATAGTGAACGTTGTCTGGGGATCGTTCGAACATCTGCCCCAATTCGCTTGCCTGTCCAATAGGATTAGCCGAGTTCCAGGTTATGACGCTGTCCGGGTCAAGCGGATTGTAAATTATGAAAACGTAAGTGTCCTTACCGCTCCATTTCTGACTGAATACCCAGTCATTCGTAAAATTCAGATTCTCGTCTATCGGTTCAGGGACTGTAAAATCTCCTGTAGTTCCCATGTAATCGGTCGAATATGGGCCATTGTTCCAAGGGATTGGTTTCTCGAAATATGAGCAGCCATCCGCATCTACTTCTTCGCCATAGAGAAAAGGTCCATCTGGGCAATTATCTCCATCACTGCATAATCCATCTCCGTCATCATCACCAGTGGAATCATCACCCCAGCACACATCCACTGAGTCAGGTATTCCATCTCCATCAGTGTCTCTCTGGGAAGCTGAACAACCTTCGCCGTTTGCAATCTCGTTAAAGGGAGTTTCTTCACACACATCATCTCGATCTTCCACCCCATCATTGTCATCATCCTTGTCTTCCCCATCGTCTTTACATCCATCCATGTCCCAGTCCAGATTGGAGTCTCCTGCTTCCCAGTTGATACTGCCTCTGGGGCATTGGTCCACAGTGTTGTTCATACCATCATTGTCCATGTCATTATCCAGTCCGTCTGGCGTTCCATCACTGTCATAATCCAGTGGTCTGGACGAGGGATTGTTCGGATTGGTTCCCAGTAGCATTTCCATGGTATTGTTGAATCCATCCCCGTCAGTATCATCATCCTCGATCAGTGAGGTGTTGCAATTTTCCTTGATGGAATCCGGTTTTCCATCCCCGTCCATGTCATCCGTGGCACATCTATCATTTGGGAATTCATCGGCATTATCACCCACTCCGTCATCATCAGAGTCCTTCCACTCGTCAGAGTCATATGGGAACTCATCCATGCTGTCCGAGTACCCATCATTGTCAGAATCCTTGGAGCTACTTCCTCCATTTCCATTCTGACCGGTATCTCCACCACCAGTGTCATCGTTCTGTCCGTTATTCGAGTTATCATTCTGGTCAGTGTCTCCATCATTCTCAATTTCCTCTAGGCAGCCGCTAGTAGCCAGACCAGACATCATGAACAGAAGAACAATTGTCAGCGAGGCAACCTTTCCCGTATTCATGACCGTTGAATAATCCATTGAAAGATAAACCTTCGCGTCCATCAAATCACATATTTAGAGGCTCTTACCTTGGCAACAGATGTCAATCCAGACAGCCAGAAAAGTGGCCCTTGCGTACTGGGGTTTCTCCAAGAAGGCAACTGCCCGAGCAAAGTCAGGCGTGGATATTGATATCGTGAAAGGAAATGGCGGTCTGGGGCTGGAATCCGCTACTGCTCCCCAACAGCGATTCGCGGTCTTGGTGGAGAAATTATGGGAGGACTACATAGGACAAGTAGGAGGCTATGGTCGCATTCCTTTCGAAGTCTTACTAGATACTGCCGAGAAAGCTAAGAGCCGTGACGATGTCGTCGTCAAATCCGATATGGATGAGGTACAGAAATGGGTCAAGATGTTGATCAATGAACACTCCAATTATTTCATCGCCCGTGCCGAGAACAAGAAAGCAATTATGGAGCTCCTAATCAATACCAAACGCTGATTACAAACTTTATTAATTCTCGGTCTAGTCACATAATAATGAAAATCTATACTAGGAACGGAGATAAGGGCGAAACGGGACTACTTTATGGTGGTAAAGTTTCCAAGGATTCTCCACTTCCAGAGGCCTATGGAACGGTGGATGAGGCCCAGGCAGTATTGGGGTTGGCCCGGACCGAATGTGAAAAAGGCAGCGATTTGGAAAACAAAATTATCCATATTGAAAGGGATCTTTACGTACTAATGGCTGAGCTGGCCACCGATCCTGAAAAACAGGATAAACTTGAATCTGGTAAGAACAAAGTGAACACGGAGATGATAGCCTTTCTTGAGGGTTTTATAGATGAGATAACAGCTAATTTCGAATTACCCAAGGAATTCGTCCTGCCCGGACAGAACCGGATTTCAGCCTTATTGGACTTAGCCCGTACCGTGGTGCGGAGGGCAGAGCGCCGTACTATCTCATGTAATCTTGCAGATTCATTGTCTGTTGCTTATCTTAATCGACTTTCAGATCTATTATGGACGATGGCCCGTTGGCAGGAAGGGGAATCCATTACTTCACGTACAGTAAAATGAAAATCCCCGAGCATCTAAGGAAGCCTCTTCTTGAGCAACTAAGTGACCAGTCAGATTCGGATGATTATCAGATCATCCGTGGTTCAGCCTTGGGGCACGGTCTTCTGGGAGATGATTCCAAACGGGATGAATTTATTGAGAAATCCTTGAAAACTCCTGAACCAGATTTGGAAGGCAATGAACTGGCAAGAGAATTGCATTCTCGTACATCAGGTATGGTTCTGTTGCAGAAAGATAGCGAGGAATTACTAGCTAGAGTGAGAGGGATATTTGAGGCCCAGTTGGAGAAGGCATTACCTGACCTTCCAGACGATATCGAGATTGATATCGCAACCGAACCTTTGAAGATGGCAAGGCAGGCTCGAAGCGGTCTCATGGAGAACGCGTTTTTGAGGAAGGAGTGGGATGAATGTGTCCGGGAGGCTGAACACGGACGCACGATAATTCCAGATTACCTGTTGTATCAACCTCATCGTGAAGGTTATCCTATTGAATTCGTGGCAAAAGGAATGTTGGATGATGATAAGGATTTGATATCCAAAGGGGTAGAGATGCAGGAGGAATTCTTGCAATATGTTATTGAAGTAGGATATCTCAAGCCCTGGGAGGAACTTTATTTTGTATCCTACTTGATTTCAGTCTTATCACGAAGATTCCTTGAGATGTAGTCTTATTGAAAACATTTTATATAGCGTCCAACAACTTTCAGATTCTCAGGGAGAACCCATGTACTCCACAATCACTACAACTAGCAAGCAGGTCCTTGTCTGGGCCCTCATGTTCACTCTTGTTCTGAGCGTATTTCCAACAACCGTTGCTGACGAGACAGATGATGAGTGGTTTTACTCCATAGATGAGTATGTGAGCGATGAGGATGGCGATGGATACAACGACACGATCGATATAGGATATGATCCAGATACAGAGTGTGACTGTGACATCAACATCACGGTCTACGTAGATGTTTATGAAAATGGCACTGTTATAGACTATCTTTACGATGAACATACCATAAACAATGGAGAGTATGACTGGTTCAGTCAGGACTGGACACCTGAAGAGAGTGGCACCTTTGATTTCCAGGTGTACATGTATGATGAGTGGAATAATCTCGAGGACTACTGGAATGTAACAGGTATCGAGTTGGAGCCCATGACCGGTTCAGCGGATGAGACAATCAACGTTGACAACATGGTTGGTGATTATCATGACGATGGCATCAACAACGACATGGGCATGTTTGCCTTCGTTAAGAATGATGCTGTAGAGAACGTCGAGATAAGTGTAGAATATTTCAACGGCGTAATCTGGACATACTACGCTAATGGGACTACAGATGATAATGGTGAATTTTTAATAGAGAATGCAACAAACGGAGAATATCGCTGGAACGCAGAATACGATGGTGATCTTCTTGAGGAAGAGACCGTTTCCTATACAGAGATAGACGCAGCAACGAACCTAAGCCATCAATTAACGATAGATGACTGGGACGATGCCGGAGACTATGACGATTTCCTTGCAGCCATTTTTGAAGGCAACGACACCAAGGACGATGGTTACGTAGAGGTCTATGACGAAGATGGTGACTTGTATGATTCAGGAAACACGGACGATGAATACTATGGCTACGACGTATACGTATTATACGATGTCGAAGAAGGGAATTACACATTCAACCTATATTACGAGGAAGACGGAGAATTGCTTCAGAGTGGATGGCTGCATTCGTATGGAAGTAGCAGTACTAACTATGACGAGTGGTTCTATGATTGGGATTATGAGGTATATTCCAATGATACAATTACGATAGGTTACGATCCAGATACTGAATGTGAATGCGATGTTGATATCACGGTCTATGTTGACGCCTATGAGAACGAGACTGGCGACTGGGCTGGTTGGACCTACGCCGAGCATCAGATCTACAATGGAGAGAGTGATTGGTTCGAGCAGAACTGGACCGCTTACGAGAATGGTAGCTACGACTTCTACGTTGGACTGTATGATGAGAACGATAATTTCGAGGATGAATTCTGGATTTACGACGTATACTTAGAGTCCGATGGAGGTGGCGGTGGTGGAGGCAACGAAAGTAACGATGAATGGTTCTATGACTGGGATTATGATGTTGACCCTTCTGATACAATCACGATAGGGTATGATCCAGACACAGAATGTGACTGCAATGTCACCATCCATGTGTATGTGGACATTTATGACAATGCGACCGGCGATTATCTGGACTACACGTACGAGGAGCACGAGATAAACAACGGATACTATGATTGGTTCGAGCAGAGCTGGACCGCTGACGAGAATGGTAGCTATGATTTCAACGCCGTAATGTATGATGGGGACTGGAATGAGGAAGACGATTTCTGGATTTATGATGTCTCCCTGACCTCTGATGGAGGTGGCGGTGGTGGAGGCAACGAAAGTAATGATGAATGGTTCTATGATTGGGATTATGATGTTGACCCTTCTGATACAATCACGATAGGGTATGATCCAGACACAGAATGTGACTGCGATGTCACCATCCATGTGTATGTGGACATTTATGACAATGAGACCGGCGATTATCTAGACTACACTTACGCTGAGCATGAGATAAACAACGGATACGGAGATTGGTTTACTCAGAATTGGACCGCTTACGAGAATGGTAGCTATGATTTCAACGCCGTAATGTATGATGAGGACTGGAATGAGGAAGACGATTTCTGGATTTACGATGTCTACCTAAGCTCTGATGGCGGTGGTGGTGGTGATGAAGACTATGACGAATGGTTCTCTTATTGGGATTACGATGTGACCCCTTCAGACACAATCACGATAGGCTTCGATCCAGATACCGAGTGTGATTGTACAGTTGACGTGTCTGTTTCTTACGGAGTTTACGATAATGAAACTGGCGATCTCATAGAATGGGGTGATGGTGAAGAATATGTAATCTATGGAACAGATTATGATTGGTTTGAGCAATCATGGACAGCTTCCGAGGACGGTAGCTATGACTTTTATGTTTATATGGTAGCTGACAACGGAGACGGCGACTGGGAGTTTGAGGACGAGTTCTGGATATATGATGTATACCTATCATATGACTACGATGAATGGATCCATGCATGGATTCACTATGTACCTCAGGATGAAAATGGCAATAACATCTGGGACGAGATTGTAATTGGTTACGACCCGGAAACTGAGTGTGACTGTGATGTTAACGTCTCGGTTCTTTTGGAAGTTTACGATGAGAATGGAGATTTGGCAGCTGATTCACAAGCATCTCATACCATAAATGGAGAACAAGAGGACTGGTTCTTGCAAGAACTCTCTATGAATATCGAGCCCGGGGTCTATGATTTCTATGTTACTATGTATGATGAAGAGGGGTATCACGAGGAGCAGAAGTCCTTCTCACTAATCATGTCAGATGAATGGCTTGACTATGACTGGGCTGTTGAAGACGGTAACGTCAAGATAGACCTACAAGGTAATACAAATTATGATGGAGAGATTGATACATACTACGAGGCCAACGTTTACAGATGGAATGAGGATGAGAACGATTGGGTTAAGATAAATGAATTGTCTGAGGATGCCACTATCTCCAGTGAAAGCCCCGCCCCCATCCATTTCGAATGGGAGGCCGAGGAATCTGGTGACTATCGTTTCGTCGTTAACATGGCCGATGGCATGGGTCAGGAGGACAGCTTCGATTTCATGGAAGAGATCAATTTGAATCAGGCACCTGTGATTGAGGACCTCAATGTGGATCATCTGTTCGAAGGACAGTTGTTCAACTTCGAAGTCAATACCTTTGATGCAGATGACGATGAACTTGAGTACACCTGGGATATGGGCGATGGTAGTCCCGAGAAAGACGGCGACTCCGTAAGATACGGCTATGAGGATGATGGAGTTTACATCATACAAGTTTCAGTATCTGATGGAGAGTTCACGACTGTCAAGGAATTCGAAATGATTGTCGAGAATATGGCTCCAGCACTTGAGGTATCGTTTGACAATGAAGCCGATGAGGGTTCCGAACTTTCATTCGCTGCTCAGGTAAATGATGTAGCCTCAGATGATGTGACTGTAACCTGGACCTTTGCTGATGGTTCTCGTGTAGAGGGAACTTTTGCCCAGTATACTTTCAGAGACAACGGTGAATATCTAGTAGTAGTGGTTGCAGAGGATGAAGATGGTGGAACAACGATGGAACAGTTGCTCATTATCATTAACAACGTTGCACCCTCATTCACTCAATTCGTGATGCCCAGTGGTGCTGAAGAAGGAGAGGCTTTGGACTTCATGGTCTCGGCCACAGATCCTGGTGATGACACGATTACTTACACCTTCAATTTCGGTGATGGCACTGCGGTAATGATGACCCCAGATGGCAACATATCCCACAAGTTTGCAGATGGCGATACTTTCACCATAATTATCTGTGCCCAGGATGAAGATGGTGGTGAGAACTGTAGGACAGAAACACTACCAGTATCTATTCTTGAACAGATGGAAGAGGAAGGCCTGTTACCCGGTTTCGGAGTTCTGGGGGCACTGTCAGCCCTTGGTGTGATTGGAATACTAAGACGTAGAACGCACTAAGTGGTTTAACGACATACCAGATTGCGGACACATGATTCCGCGCCTTGCCACAGACTGTAAGGGAGTTGATGAATTACTGGCAGGTGGAATAGAACAGGGAACAGTAACTCTGGTCTATGGTGAAGCCGGAAGTGGAAAGACCAGTTTGGCCCTTCAACTCTCTCGCGAGGCAATCAAGACTTCATCCGATTCAGTGGTCCTCTTTGTGGATACAGAGGGCTTGTCATTGGAGAGAATGGAGCAGATATTAGGGGATGCCGACCAGGACCGACTGTTGCTGATTCGTCCATCCAGTCTCAGTGATCTCCATCAGACCCTGACCAAGAAACTTGAGCAACATGACAAGATTTCACTGATAGTAGTCGACACAATCAATGCTTACGTCCGTTTATCATACATCAAGAACAAGGAACAGTCCGAAAGACAGTTTCTGGAGATGACCTCCATTTTACAACCACTGGCCGAAAAGGGTGATTTTCCGGTATTTATATCTGCCCAGGTTTATGAAAAGGATGGAGAGATTGGCCCCTATTTCGGTAGGTCCCTGATGCATCTTTCCAAAGCTATAATCCACTTGGAGAAGGACAAGGCCCCCAGTTTGCGTCATGCTCGGCTGAAAAAACACCGGTCACTTCCAGAAGAGGGTGTCGCTGATTTTCTGTTGACCAGTAATGGACTGGAATGAAGTCAATCCTTTAATCATCCCACTATTCCCCACCTCCATGTCCGATTATGACGATTTCATAAGTAGAGTCAAAGAACTAAGTTTAGTTGGTAGCCTGACAGGCCTCATGGGCTGGGATCAGGAGACCATGATGCCCCCTAAAGGCGGTAAACTACGTTCTGAAATGATGGCATTTTTGTCCAAACAATCCCATTCTAGGATAACCGATCCAGAGATGGGCCGTCTATTGGATTCACTAGAATCCCAGGATCTATCTGACGAACAGGCAGCCAATGTCAGAGAGGTTAGACGTTCCTATGACAAGGCCACCAAGCTTCCTGAAGAACTGGTCGAAGAGAAGGCTCGCCACAAGTCCCAAGCCCTTCAGGTATGGCAGGAGGCTAGGGCCGAGAATGATTTCGAGAAGTTCCGCCCCTCTCTGGAGAAGACAGTTGAATTAACCTGCAAGACCGCCGAGTATTATGGATATGAAGATAACATCTACGATGCCTTGCTTGATATCTACGAACCCGGGATGACAGTGTCCCAACTGGATCCTCTATTCGCAGGACTTAGGGAAGCTATAGTTCCGCTTGTCAAAGCTGTGGGCGAGAGCAAGAATCAGCCTGATTTGAGTTTCCTTGACATCGGTGAATTCTCAGAGGAAAAACAGCGTGAATTCTCTTTGAAGGTCGCTGAGAGCATAGGCTTTGATTTCAATGCCGGTAGGATGGATACCTCAACCCATCCTTTCTGTTCAGGGGCTGGCCCGAATGACGTTCGTTTTACGACCCGTTATGATGAGGAATTTCCATTTGGTTGTTTGTATGGTGTAATGCATGAAACTGGCCACGGGACCTATGAACAGGGACTATTGCAGGAACATGAAGGAACGCCCATGGGAAAGGCCGTCTCCTTAGGTGTCCATGAATCCCAATCCAGAATGTGGGAGAATATGGTCGGCCGAAGCCACGAGTTCTGGCAGTTCTACATCGAGGAATTCAAATCCTGCTTCTCGCACCTTCCATCAGATCTTGATGTGGACACTCTGCATCGTGGAGTGAATACGGTCAAACCCTCTTTAATTCGTGTGGAGTCTGATGAGGCAACCTACAACTTGCATATCATGGTCCGCTACGAGATCGAAAAGCAGCTGGTTAACGGGAATATCGCAATCGCAGATCTACCTGAGTTCTGGAACAGTAAGATGCAGGAATATCTGGGAGTCACACCGCCCAATGATACCAAGGGAGTCCTACAGGATATCCACTGGTCAATGGGAGCTATTGGCTACTTCCCGACCTATACGCTTGGAAACCTGTATGCCGCTCAGCTTTACGCCGCAGCTTTGGCTGATGACCCTACTATTACCGAGAAAATAGCCAAAGGCCAATTCACAGTTCTTTTAGAGTGGATGCGAAGCCATATCCACGTTCATGGTTCAAAACTGCTTCCTGCAGATCTGATGACCCAGGCGACTGGGAAAGAACCGAACAGCGATGCTTTTGTCGACTATCTACAGTCAAAATTTACCAAAATTTACGGACTTTAATCTGGTAGCCCCGCTCGGATTCGAACCGAGGTCTCAGGCTCCAAAGGCCTGAATGATGGACCGCTACACTACGGGGCTATGTTTGTCCAAAGAATGGTGTCTTTACAAATGTGCCCGTGCGAACAATGATTAATAATGGTCCCTTGATAACTTAACCAAGATATGACCGCAGGCGACAGGTTCATGAAGAAAATTGAGGACTACTACGATGAGTTAGGTTATCCTGTTGTTTGGGATGGTGAAGGTTCGAAAAGGCAGTTGGAGATAACCTTCAAGTCAGAATCGGGCTATTTTGTGAAGGCAGTCCTGCTTGCTCGTGGAGATGATATAGTAATAAAAGACGAGTGGGGTAGAGAGCAGATAATCAAGGCTACTCGTGGTAATCTCCAGATGATTAAGGGTTGGTCTGAAGAGCGTTAATCTGGTAATTGACTCATACTCTTGCAATCTGGTCTTGACAGTATCTCGAGGTTCTTGACTACATCATTTTCGAAATTAAAAATCCAGGGTTCACACCATCCAATCTCAGTCTTCAATATCTGCTCAGGCGTATAGTCCTGTAAAACCATTACAATAGCACGTATACTATTCCCGTGCGCGCTAATCAAAACCTGCTTTCCTTCTGAAATATGAGGCATAATAACGTCTCTCAGATAGGGAATCACACGGTCAGCCGTGCCCTTCAATGATTCACCTCCTGGAGGAGGGACGTCATAACTTCTTCTCCAGATATGAACTTGCTCAGCACCGAATTCTTCGGCTGCCTCGGCCTTGTTCCGACCTATCAGATCACCATAGTCTCTTTCATTCAGGGCTAAGTTCTTCTCAATGGGAATATCGGTTTGGCCAATCCCTTCCAGAATTATTTTCAAGGTGTCCTGAGCCCTAATCAAGTCAGATGTGAAGGCTAAATCAAATTCAATATTATTCAGTAGTTGAACAGCCTGCTTGGCCTCATCAATCCCTTGGGCGTTGAGTTCAATATCTCTCCAACCTGTAAAGCGGTTCTGGTCATTATAGACAGAAAGGCCGTGCCTCACCAAGACGAGTTTTCCAGAGTTCATCATTAGGTGAATGATTCTATCGAAACTTCCCCATATTTAGGTAACGGTTTGGCCTTAATCCCTAGTTGTTTCTCAACCTGTTTCGCTAATTCTTTGGTTGAACCGTGTACGGTGTAGACCTGTTTCGGGTTGCATTCTTCTATGAATTTCATGGTTCCACCAAAATCAGAATGATCACTGATAGGGAATCCGGCATCCACACCTCTTAGAGCCCAATCTGCGAAGGCACACCAACCAGAGACCCGTGCTACTTTCGCTCCCTTACTCCTCAGATTCTGAACAGCTGTGTCCGGTCTTCTACCACTCGTTGCTGTAGTTGATGTGACTAGTAATCCGGGATTCTCTTTTTCATTCTCGTTTAGTTCAGTATAGGGAATGTATTCCAAGGCCACACCATATTTTTTGTAAATATCACTTACAGATGCTACAATTTCAGAAACTGCAGGTACAATTCCCGCATTGTTCGCGGTTGCTATTACTTCCTGGGCCTTACCCAGTGAATAGGCCCCCACAATCCCACCTCCATTGGCTGAGGTCGCCTCGATCCAAGCTTGGAGATCCCTCAATACTTCGTTTCTGTCAGGTAGTGTCTGGTCTGGCTTACCATAGGTAGACTCAATTATCAGGGTATCACAATCTTGAGGCTTAGCAATCCCTGCAGTTACAGTCCCATAAGGATTATAGTCTCCAGTGTAAAGGATTCCGCTACATTCGATCATTGCAGAACCTATTACGTGTCCTGCAGATATGAATTCAAGCTCGAAATCATTGATTCTGAATTTTTCTTGATAATCGTGTACGGTTGCTTTCTTTGATCCAGTTCGTACTTTCATTACATCGGCCGTAGGCTTTGTCATATGGGTCCGAGGCCTGAGGTGATCTGAATGTGCGTGCGTCACAGCTCCGTCAGGTCTACCGCTTGAAGGGTCAAGGTAGACAGTTCTTTTATCTTCCTTGATACAAATTCCCTTATGCTGAAAGACTTCCAATTACTTACCGCCTTTGAAGCTGAAAGAATATCTGGAGGGTTCCCTCCATCGATGGCCAGTGATGTATCCACATAAGTTGCAATGGAAACCGATTGCAACCTTGCCTCCATACAGGGTAGCATTATGGACCTTTTTTAGAGGCGAAGTACAGACGGGACATGGTTGACCGGGTGATGCGAATTCACCTCTATGGTGATGATGGCCACTTTGGTCTTCTCCGGGCCTTATTCTTCGCCATCTTTTTACTACAGGATCATACCCCAAGCCCTGTTTCCGGAAGTCGCTCTCATCTGCCTCAGGTGTGGCACCAACAGAACGTGTTCTCATTCCAATTTTCACTTTTTTGGATTGTATGGCAATAATTCTCATCCGTTCTGCAGACAAGCGGTAATTCTCATCTTTGCTCTTCAGTCTCTTCAATGTATGTTTGTGCATTTTGGTCTGTGTATCTACAGAACCTCTCTCTTTCAGGACTTCCAATACCGCCTCAACAATTACTTTTTTGCTGGGCTTTCGGTAGTCCATAATAACTAATTGAACACACAGGTTAAAGGCTGTCGGAACCCAATAGTAATTTTTATTATCCCATTACAACAATCAGTATACAACCGGAGGTTCATATGTCAATTGATGAAGTAGACGAATTGTTCTATTTGCTGGAGAATCCTACACGCCGTCGTATTCTTCAATTATTGTCGGTAGAACGTCTGTATCCCTTGCAATTATCGCGTGAAATAGATGTTACACAGCAGGCCGTAGTGAAGCACCTCAGAATATTGGAGCAACATGGATTGGTCAAGTCTCGCGATGAGCCAAGTAGTCGTGGCCCCAACCGCCGTGTATACAATGCTTCCAGGGAAGTTTCCCTTCACATAGATGTTGGTCCTTCCACTTACAAACAGAAGGCTGAAACGGATTTTGACATATCAAATCTTTCGGAACAAAATAGAAGAGTATTGGATGCGGTTGCAGAGTCACGCGATATGAATTCCAAGGCCCGCATGGATCTTTTGTCCCGCGTTTCTGAGGATCTAAGGAAATCAATTAGGGATGTTGAAGACGAGAGGCGCTGTTTGATGGCTCTTGTAGGGGAGTTGAATCGAGAGATAATCTCTACAGCCCAGAGTGCTGAGTGTACGTATGAAGAGCGCAGACTCTTACATCATATATTACACAATAAGGATTATACCATCGAGGGTGCAGCTGCATCTTTGGGTCTTCGCGAAGCTGAGGTCAGACTTGTATTGGAAAGTTTACAGAACCGCGGCCTGACAAGATGATGGCACGTATTCTTAAATAGAATAGTAAAATCGCTTCACAAGTTCATATGTATTCACTTAGAAAAGGACTGCTTGTAGTATTGGCAATTTGCCTATTTCTTCCTCTTTCACAAGCAGAGGATCCAGTCTACAGGGTGGATGGTCTGCCTGAAAATTTACACTTTACGACAGGGACATCATATGAGATAATCTTGACTGCAAGCAACTATTCGGCGATTTCTGCAGTGAATATTACAGTAACCAACGGAACCTTGAGCGAAACAACTGAATTTACTGCCGATGTTCATAAATTGGTTCTTTCAAGTAGTAATGATGGTTGGACATTCAATTGGCAGGCACCCGAAGAATCATTTGAATTGGGGGAAGGAGAAGCTGAACTATCTATAATCTTTGAAGATCAGGATGGAGGGATTTGGTCTTCCTACAATTCTGTTTTGAGACCTCCAGAGATAGACTCACATGATGAGCCTGGAGTGCCACAATGGGCTCTGTCAATGGCTTGGACCGGAGCCAGCTTAACGGTCATCCTGACAGTCATAGGTGCTATCGTCTTACGAAGGGACCGTTTAACGTAAGGTATATATGCTATCATAAGTGTGCTAGACTTCTGACTTCGGTCAGAGGACATAACTATGAAGCGCAGAATAGTGAACGATGAGCAGGCAGTTTCGCCTGTAATTGCTGTCATTTTGATGGTAGCTATTACAGTTGTTCTGGCTGCAGTACTGTATGTTTGGGCTAGCAGTTTCCTTGGTGGTACAACCAAGAATGCACCAACCGGCAGTATGATAGCAAGCGAAGACGGAAGTGGCGTCTGGACGGTTCAGATCGTCAAGATCAACCCACAAGTTTCCGTAAACTCAGTACACTGGTATCTACTGGATGTACAGGGAAATACTAAGACTGATGGCTTAGTCTCTGATGTATACGGCTACTACTCTGGCCAGGGTAAAGCTGTAGTTTTCATTGACAACGACTTCAATGGTAAGTTGAGCCCAGGTGACAAATTTGAAGTTCACCCAGGTGAAGCTGACTCGGATCTAGCGAGTGTTTCAGATGTATCTGACTACTCGTTCCGTATGAAGTTCGAGCCAACTGGTGACGTAATCGGTTACGATATAGGTCTACAATCATAGACTTAGTGTCGCCAAAAATAGAGCGGGGCTGCAAAGCCCCGTTCACCAGGTAAATGGGGGCTTTGGCTCCCGTCTACCAAATTTTATTTTTTTAATCTAACCAGGGAACTCTTTGTACTGGTTCAGCTTCCTTCTCTAAACCTAGTTTAACTTCAGCTTCTGGCAATAGTTCAAGAATCACTTCTTCAATCTTAGAATGTCTAGGTGGTTTTCCGATTTCTAATCTGTCTCCGCTCAATGACGCATCTGGATACTTCTTAAGGAATTCAATGGCTCCCTTATCCCAAGGTGCGGGGCCCTTGTGAGGAACAATATCTGGAAGTTCAACAGTTGAGGTTTCAAGAACAACAAATCCCTTTTCGCCTAGATTAGCATTCCAAGCAATCAGTTCGAATGCAGTTATGGCTCTACAGATCTTTCTGCCTTGTCTCTGAAGCCATGGTAATGCAGTTTCCTCATTTCCTCCTGGATGGGGAAGTATGACAGTAGTAACGTATCCTTGCACAGCCCGTTCTTTCTTCTTTGGGAAGAAGAAGTCTAGAGCCGGTCTATCTGTGAAAGCTTTGGCCGCCAGAATTGCAGCCCCCAATCCCCTTAGGGTCACACCTGCCGCCACGTTACGCCCTCCATCAACGGGATCAGGCAACATAATTGGTGAATCTGGTGCACCCTTGACCAGACCTAGTTTGACGGGCGGCCTCCAATTCACTATTTCATCCAGAAGGTTAGTAAAACCTTGATATTTTATACACAGAATCTCAACTAGGTAACCCGAGAAGCCACCCACCGCAGCTCCAGCACCGTAGGCTCCTGCACCTTTCAGGAATTGTTTGGTAAGTCTTATTTGGTCTTCCATTCCAGCAATGTTCCCTCTCACCCATTCAGTATGGAAAGGCGTTCTGTCAACAGCTGAGATTGGATCTGCAGGGTCATCGATTGCATAACAGGGTACCACATCAAGCCCTACACCATCTATTTCTCCACGGAGATAGGGATGTTGAGCGTAAAGTTCTCTTCCGTCTGGAAGAATTTTCCTAGCCGCGTCCAACCCTTTCTTTTTCAGATCCGTTCCCGGTTCAAATCTTAGGAAGAGATCTATGTCTGCGCCTTTCAGAAAGGTTCCTTTTGCTACAGATCCAACGATTCGTGGACTAAAACTAATTTCCTTATTCGAACTTGCCTCATCGAGCAGCCTCTGGGCTAGCTCGGTTATTTGCGTAGCTTCATTTTCATTGGGTTGAACCCTTTTCAGAGCCTCTTGAAGGATCTTATTCACTCTTCCTCAGAGGATTGGTTAAATTTACCTTTATGCCAAGCTTTCGTCCTCTCTTTCATGGCTCTTTTCTTCAGTGTTTCAATGTCATCTTTGACAGGAAGTAAGATGGGCCCTAGGAACGCTACTATTCCTAATATCAGCGAAATAATTCCCAACATCAGATTCTCTCCGGTCGTAATAGATTCTAGAAAAAAACTGATTGCAATTAGGGCAAAGATTGTGGTTCCCCATATTATTTTACGATAACTACTTTCACTGAAGAAATATTTGTCCCCTTCGTCAGGTATCTCTACCGAAAACTCTGCCTCGGGAATCACTATCTCTTTATCATCAATTCTGGGCCTTTCCAGTTTTCTTTTTCTTATGTACCATGTTGCTATCAGTCCACCTATCAGGAAAGCAATTTGTCCATAACCAGGGTCTCCAGCCTCCGTGGCAGCCCAGATTGCATACAATACAGCTACCCAGATAGAAGTTATTATCGCGTAGTATAGATTCATTTAGTTATGCAAGCTAGATTTTAGCTTCCATAGTTATTGCCTCTACAGGACATGCAAATGCACAGAGAGTGCAACCAGTACATGTATCTTCGAGAATCAGAGCTTTTTTGGATTCGAACTGGGAAGTACGCGCCATCAGATTCCAAGATATCATATCTATTGATGCAAAGTTACAGAAGTAGACACATTGAGTGCAACCAATACATTTCTCGTTATCGACAAGTGCTAGGTAATCTTTCCCTCGAGGTAGAGAATCAAGGGTTTGTTTTCTGAGGCCCTTGAACATATCTTTCGCTTTTTCGATACCTGTTGAGGGGAGTTCTTCCTTGTTCAATACGTCTTTGGCCCTAGTGAGCCATTTGTTTGGTTTATGGAAGAAAAGAGAATTATCGTCTGAGGCCATTGCTACAGGAGCTTCTACAACAGTTTCTGCGGATGTTTCAGCAGATACTTCCTTGGTCGCAGTTTCTGCAGCTTCGGTTCCTGTACCGATATCCCCAGGATCCGTGATCAGGATTGCGTCTACGGGGCATACTTCCTCGCAGGCTCTGCAAACAATGCAATCCGGTTCTCGAGCCATTATTGCCTTCGTGTCGGAGGCAGGATGCTTTGGTGTGTCTATCCATTCGAAAACATCGACCGGGCAGGCATCTATGCAGGCTCCATCGGCCACACAGATATCGAAATCCACAGCCACAACACTGCCCCAGATTCCAAGTTTGTCGGTCCCGACTCCTCCATAGGAACCGGAATCCTTGGCCCAAATCTGGATGGGTTCGGACTCGCCATCGTGGGTCGCCACCTTCTGGTATGTACTCATGAAGTTCTTATCGATCTCTGCCACTAGCTTTTTTCCTCCAGACAAGCAACCAGAAATTGCATAAGATCCATCATTTCGTAGTCATGATGATGTCCCTCCTCCGGATTCATTCTCTCTTCATTCAACATACATTGCATGTGCATGTAACATTTGGGACATCCACCAAGCATGATGTCAATACCAGCGTCAGTACCTTGGTCCAGCCTTTTCCTGCGAACGGCCTTGGTCGCATCATTACAGTACATCATCGAGGAGACGCCGCAGCAGAGGGCTCTTTCCTTGTTATTTTCCAATTCTACCATCTCAGCACCGTCCACTAGTTGGATCAGGTCTCTAGGAGCCTCATATTCCCCCATCATCCTGCCTAAACGACATGGGTCATGGTAGGCAACCGTTACGCCCTCCGGGGCTTTGAATTTCAATCCCCTGCCTTGAAGAGTCTGCGTGATATGTTCGACTTTTATCCCCAGAGTATTTGGCAGGTCATAGTCCACTGCGAATGTACGATAGCACTCGGCACAGGAGCAGGTTATGATCTTGATTCCAGATTCCTTCAATCTTCTCATATTGTGTTCTTTGAGAGTATCGAAGACTTCTAGCTGGCCCTGCCAAAGTTGGTCATGACCGGAGCATTTGAAGATATTCATATCTAGTATCAGTGGATCAATCCCAGCATAGTTGAGAAGTTTGATTGAGGCAGCTGCAATCGAGGCGTGATCAGCGTCACCTTTGTTTAGATGAGTGAATTTTACTTCAACATCCATAAAGTCAACACATCCAGGAAAATATCCGTATTCATGAGGTCTTTCTGGTTTCCATGGTTCTTTCTCTTCATTCATCGCGTCTTCTACGATTAATCTTTCAAAAAGCGGGTGCGGAATAGTTCTCGAATATGGTTTGGTTCTGCTCATGAACTTGCTCCCGCCGTCGTTAGTGCCCTTTGCTCGAGTACATAGTCAACGTATTCTATATTCTGAGGACAAACAGCAGTACACATACCACAAGTAATACATGACCACATGGCAACCCCATCATGCTCATTCTGGAAGGTGTTGTAAATGATGTTGAGTTCGTATTCACCTTCCATGTCTCTGACAGGACAAATATCATCACAGAGACCACATTGATAACAACGATTCAATTTGAATTCGTAGATTCTTTGCATTCTTCGGTCCTTGATTCCATCAACGTAGAGATCGAATCTCTCTTCATCGCTCAGAGGTTTCGCTCCTTCGGACCTTCTTCTATCTAGGAATAAGTAAGTAATCAATGCACAACCTAAGGGGCCAAAAAGGGTAACCATAGATAGTACTTTGGTGTTTATTTCAGGATAATAAATGGCAATATTGGCATTAATTGAGTAAATAGACAGCATGATTACCATTGCAATTCCATAAACTCCGATAGCGGCCCTTACAGGATCTTCTATGGGTCGTCGTTCATGCCCTCGGTTTACGACATCACCGTATTGAGGATCTATGAACGCTCCAATCGCTCTATCAATGAATGGAACGGCAACAACAAGTCCAACAATCATTCCCTGAACTAGGGTTCCCCAGACTTTTGCAGTCATCAGGAAAAAGTGATACCCGAATATTGTAAATTCAATATCCCAGGCCACCTTTAGACACCCAAATGCCCATAGTAGATACCAATCAGGTAATGGTGGTGGGAATGCAGTACCGGCGGTTGGGTCCGCAGCTCCATGTAAGGGAGGTGGAACAAATGCCGACAAGTAGAAGAAAAGAGCCATGACGTACATACTCAGAACCGCGTCCCTTGTCAGTTCATGAGGATAAAGAGGCTCACCTTTGACCAATTCAGCTTCTAGTACTGAATGGTCTTCTCTATGTTCTAATTTACTTACAGTATCAAGATCAATCTGTTCATCTTGGTAGTCACCGATTAGCTCTGTAGCATCTTGTTCACTCATTAATGCGGTTCAGCCTCCCCCTGTATCCATACAAGAGCCATGTGGATTATAATCAAAATAGTACCTATTAGAGGAAGTACAAAAATATGAAGCCAATACATTCTAGTTATCGTGTCTCCAGTAAGTTGAGTACCACCGAACACAATTTGAGCCATAAGTGGCCCCATAGCTGGGATGGAAGTAGCCATTTCAAGCCCGATTGAGCCTGCTGCAAATCCAAGTTCGTCCCAAGGAAGTAGATATCCAGTATAACCAAAGAAAATGGTGACCATCAATAAGATCGACCCCAGCATCCAATTAATTTCTCTGGGATTACGATAGGCACCTACGAAGTAAACTCTCATCATATGAAGAAAAACCGAAGCTACCATGAAGTGAGCAGACCAGTGATGCACCGCTCTGATAATGTATCCAAAGGACACTTGTGTCATTATCAATTCCATTGATTTGTATGCCCCCGAGGTCATTTCTCCAGTATCCTCGTCGATTATGAATTCACCATCAGGAACATAGTAGAATCCCAAGTAAATTCCAGTTATTGTCAGTACGATATAAGCAAAGAACGACAATCCCCCCAATGAGTAAAAGGGATACCAGTACCATACAGCTTTGACGTTGTATCTCTCAGTATGAGATTGAGGCATGGTCCTTCCAGTTGCAGGCATCAAGGTGTAGACTACAGAATAATATTCTCTCTTAGCCAAGGAAACGTATCTGTGCAATGCAAATCTCTCATCGACCCATCTCCAGGTTTCAAAGATAGCTCTGGGAAGTAAACCAGTTATGTACAGATACCCAATTCCTGCAACTGCACCGACCATCGATAGGAAAATCAAGAGGAAAGTATACTTCCTCATTAATTCTTCTAGAATTGGAGTTTCAGCACTTACTGGTAGGGCCAGTAATACCAGACATCCGATTATCGCTGCTACAATCCTGTTAAATTTCATGATTATCCTTGTCCACAATATTTCAGCCAGTCGAGGTGAGTAGTTAGGCCGATTAATCCTCCGTCTTTTTCTGCTATAGGCACTACAGGTAATCCATACGGCGCAGGTCCTTCCAGCAATTCAGCAGCCATTACTTCTCTTCCCTGCTCATCTATGTTCTTGATTACTGAAATAGGATCAAATCTTGAAAGATGGCATGGACACAGAAACATATTCTCGTAGTCATTACCGCTTATGGTACTGGTTCCTTCTGGTGTGAATACGGGTTTGCAGCAAAGGTGTGGACACTTGTAGGTATGATATGCCATCATAGTGCTATTTCCTCCATCATCCGAGACACCTAGATTTTCCATTCCCGTTTCAGTAGGGACTTTAACAAGAGCTAGTTGAATCTCACAACTCCCTAGTTCTTCCTCGAGTTCCTTTGGCCCCCAATTGACGATGGCAACATCCCAGAGTTTGAAATCCTCTTTCTTAGCTACTTTCCCTCCCTTGTTTTCGTACCACTTCCCACTTTCACTCTTGTAGGTCAGTGTTTCATGGGCATCATCCTCGTTACATCTTGTTACTGGAGGTGGTAGGAGTGATTTCAGTGCAGGAACTGTGAGTGCACCCGTCATCCCTGCGCCTGCAAGTCCGATTGCACCTTTCAGAAAACCTCTACGTGTAATATCCATAATTATCTCTCCAGTTTGGTGATAACCTTCCTCCTTCTCTTTTTGGCTTCCAGAACATCTGGCATGAAGGATCTTCTATAGAAATCAAGCATCAACCCTAGGACTAAGAATGCCATGGCAATTGTAAATGACAAAAATTGTTGATCCCAATTTTCTAAAATACCATAAATAAAGAGTGAATCGTACATCAATTCAAGAAGCATAAGAACCAGGATTATGGCAAATATTTCCAGTTGCTCTTTTCCAGGAACATTTCTCAATTCCTTTCCTAGTTCTTCATCTTTGTAGGTTCCTAAAAGTTTCTGGGCATCTTCGGTAGTGAGTTCACCTTTTGATACCTTTTCCAGAACCTCATTAACCTCTGTAATGTGCACTCCCCCCTCTGATTACTATGTAAGCCACTAGGATAGACAAAAGTACAGATGCTATCCCGATTAGGCCAATCCAATATTGCATTAGTGTAACTCCTAATTCGTGTATTGATACTTCACTTGAAACTTCTTGGGGCGTACCAAGTGAGACTGCGGTCAAGTAAGACCATTGGTCTCCAGAAGAAGCGTCCCCATCCACGACATTGAAATAGATGGCGAATAATGCATCACCTGTACCCTCAGTAGGAGCAGTCCATTGGAAAGTCCAACTTCTAACCATGTTACTGTTGTCATTGTGTGAGATGTATGATCCGCTACCACCCAACCAGTAATTTTCATTTGTAACAAAAATACCTTCACTTACCTCAGCCAAAAAACCACCGTATCTCACAGATCCATCAACTGAATCAACGTTCGTATCGTTAACTGTTAGTGTTATGTTGTAAGTGGTTTCTGGAACATAAGCATTAGGTATTCCCTCTAGACTGTACATTCCTTCGTTGAGCTGTTCATCCATATGGCAGGTACATCCCTCAACGATAGATTCCATGGCCCATTCGTCCCCTCCAGTCTCACCACCTCCAGGGTATCCATTGACACTTTTTCCAACTAGTAGAGCGGTCAAAAGCAATAACGCCATCAGACTGTAATTCTTGGTGTCAGGTATAGACAAATTACGCCTCCATAATAGGTGATTTGAGAGGACAGTATCTGCTATATAAAAATATGCAGTACAAATAACCAATTTCTATCGAGCATACACGCTTAATACATCATCCATCTGATAGAACATGAAAAGTCTAAGTCCGGTCAAGCAAAGCGGCCTGATTCTGTTAGGTCTTTTCACACTCCTGTTACGTTACCCTATCACGCCTTCTCCTACTGGCACTGACAATTTCTATTATATTTCCATGGCCAAGGCAATTATATCTCATGGCCAGGTATTTTGGGCTGAAGAAGTTCTATCGCTTTATGGACTATTTCCTGGAACAAGTCCACTGGGGGCTACGCTTCTGGCATCAACAGTTACTACCGTGACAGGCCTTTCAATCTATGATTACATCATTATCCATAGCATCTTTCTCTCCCTGATCTCGACATTTGGATTTTTCATGCTCTCAGGCGAGCTCACAGACAACTATCGAAGTCGTTGGTTTGCAGCTCTCTGCTTTTCGTTGGCACCTAGATTTCTTACCTTCTCGTTATGGAGATTCTCTCTCAGATTCATGTTCATAGCCCTTCTCCCCTTCTTTATCTGGTTGCTTTTGAGATTATCAAATTCAAAACATGGGCGGCATCCTTCACGTCTCATTGTATTGATATCCTTGTTCACCGTGATTCTACCATCACTGCATCGTATGGCCCTTCTTTTCCCAGGAATGCTTTTGGCCCTGTTAGTGGCCCATCTTCTATTTTACTGGCAGGAGAATGCCACCAATCGTGAACGTGCAGGTAGGCAAACTCTGGGTTTCCTAATTTTTCTCTCTGGTTATCTATTCTATTTACAGTATCTGGATTTTTCACCCTATGGCCCTGATGACGACCTTATTGGAGCATATCTATTCAGTGGCAATGGTGTTTCGTCATCTCTGGCAAATCTAGCAGTCTATTATATGATAAATGTGGGACCTTTTGTTTTTATAGCTATCCTCGGTCTTGTGTTCTGGATTCAGGAAGGGCGTGTCAAGCTAGGATATTTGTTCGCAATGTCCTATTTGACACTGTCTTTCTTTGTTATTTCAGATATTATTTATATTCCTTACTTGGTTACCTTTGGGGTTCTCCTTTTCATAGCACCTGGGTTCGATTTTTTCCTGGATAACCTTCAAGATTATCCTAGACGTATTGCTGCACTCTTTTCGGTTCTAACGGTTATTCTCGTTTCTTTTTCATATGCAGACCTCGGGTACAGGGTCGCGGCTCATGAAAGAGAAGCCCAATTCTACACTTACTATGTCCGTGATAGCAGTATTTCCACGGCGCAGTGGATGGGTACCAATCTAGAAAATGGTATTTTTGAATCCAATGACGCAAAAAGGGAGCGGAGAGTTGCAGCCTATTCGGATATGATAGCCCAGTCGGATTCATTGCAATTATCACAGGGTTTTGTGGATATTGAAAGGATGGAGGTTGAACGGATTTCTGTCAAGGACATGTACTGGAATTCGTTAGGCCATTTGTGGGAATGGAACAATAGTGCAATTTTATCATCTGAGATGGGTCAGAACAGATCATTATCCGTAGTTAATTTAGGTATGCCAGATATGAGTGGGAAGTCATCTACACTTTCATTGGTACTCAATTATCACTACAAGTATATGCCTGATTTTACATACAGGATTTATTCCAATACGGAATTGGCGCTTTACTGGACTACAGGTTATTGAATGTGCCAATGTTTTTATACCGGTCTGACTGGCGCCATTCTCTCCATAGGAGATTAAGATATATGGCAAGAATTCATGCAAGGCACAGGGGGCGCTCCGGTTCTAGTCCGCAGACTAGAAAAGAGAACCCAAAGTGGTCTCCCAAGGCTAAAGATGTGGAAAAAAAGATAATAAAAATGTCTTCTGAAGGACTTTCCACGTCACAAATCGGAATTGCCTTGAGAGATACTCATGCGGTTCCTAGTGTAAAACTCGCTACTGGTAAATCAATATTGAAGATTTTGCAAGAGAACAAGGTGTCTCCATCCTTACCGGAAGACCTGACCAATCTGATGCGAAAGGCCGTCCGTCTAGGAGAACATCTGAAGGTAAACAATAAAGATAATCACAATACGCGGGCTTTGCGCCTTACCGAAGCGAAGATATTCCGCCTAGTAAAATATTATCAATCAAATAACGTTATTCCAAGTGATTGGAAATATTCTCTAGCCAACGCCAAGCTTTTGGTAGGCTGATTACCTTAGCCAGCTCTGATGAGCAATTGGAATCTTTTGATAATCAATGGTTCGGCACACCTTGTTGATTTAGATTCAGAGATAATCGAGATAGATGGTTTTGGTCGTTTCCCTGGTGAAGCTGTAAGAGGACAGACACGAGGGTCCACGTTCGATCTTCTGGGTGAAAAGTGCCAGATTGCAAGATACGCCTTGTCAGATGTACAATCTAATCTCAAACGAGGACCTCAGATAGTCCTGCCTAAAGATATAGCATGGATGATCTACAAGTCAGGTCTGGCAACAGGAGGCACTGTAGTCGAGGCAGGTTGCGGTTCGGCAGCCTTGACTCTGGCGCTTGTCCAAGCTGTAGCTCCAGATGGTAAGGTCATCACTTTTGAGAACAATTCCCGCCACTTCAAAGTAGCTAAGAAGAACTTGGAAATGAGTCCATGGAAAGATTTGGTTGAAATCCGCAGCAGTGAGTTGGGAGACAAGACCAAGGAAATAGAGGCCGATGCAATCGTATTAGACCTTCCTAATCCTAATGAGGTTGTTGAATGGTCAAAGAGATCCTTGAGGATTGGTGGTTTTTTGTTGAGTTATGTCCCCACAGTGAATCAGGTAGAGAACCTTTTAGTTTCTATGAAAGGATGGAAGGAAATTGAAATTGTCGAGGTCATTCAACGGGATTGGCAATCCAGATCAAATGCCCTCCGGCCAAAGACTAACATGCTGGGCCATACTGGTTTCATAATTTCTGCCAGATGGAACGGTTGATTCCAGCGTAATGATTTTAGCAACCTTGTAAATGGGTCTTGGTGTCTAATATTAATGATGTGGTAATAATCGGTTCAGGTCCAGCAGGATACACCGCAGGACTATACGCAGGCCGTGCAATGCTAAACCCACTGTTGTTTGCAGGATATGCAAGTGGTGGGCAGTTGATGTTGACCAGCGAGGTTGAGAATTATCCTGGCTATCCTGAGGGAATTACCGGACCGGAGATGATGATGGAACTTAGGTCCCAAGCATCTCGATTCGGCTGTCAAATAGTAGACAAGAATGTGGATTCCGTTGACTTGTCTAAAACTCCCTTCAAGGTTACTGTAGGTACAGAAGAGCATTTAGCCAAATCTTTGATAATTACTACAGGAGCAGAAGCAATCTGGCTCGATGCCCAAAATGAGTCCGGTCACAAGGGTAGAGGAATCTCAACGTGTGCAACTTGCGATGGCGCGTTTTTCAGGAATAAAGAAGTGATAGTTGTTGGCGGTGGCGATTCAGCTATGGAAGAAGCTACTTTCCTGACCCGTTTCTGTAGTAAAGTTACTATCGTACATCGTAGAGAAGGTTTGCGTTCATCTCAGATAATGACAGATCGAGCCCAGAGCAATCCTAAGATTAAATGGAAACTGAACCGGGTCGTTAAGAGCTGGCTTGGAGATGATGGAAATTTTGAAGGTGCTGTTTTGGTTGACACACGGAACAATACCGAGGAAGATTTTTCCTGTGATGGTGCATTTATTGCCATTGGTCATAAACCAATGACTAGTTTCCTTGATGGGCAGATAGAAACAGATGAACAAGGATATGTAATTTGGAAGAAGAATTCGATGACGAGTGTTCCAGGCGTTTTTGCGGCTGGTGATGTTGTAGATACACGTTATCGTCAGGCCATTACGGCAGCGGGAATGGGTTGCATGGCAGCTATAGATGCTGAAAGGTGGTTAGAGGATAATGAACATTAATTTAGAACCTAACACTTTTTAGAACCCCTATTAGTGCCCTCATGTGCAGCGTGAGCTTTCTATCCGTGAGTCAGAAGATGGCGTAAGTCCTATAATAGGTACAATTCTTATTCTGGGAATCATGGTCACGATTACGGGGACCATGTTAGTCTGGGGTATTCCACAGATACAGCAGAGTGAGGCTTATGCGATATATACTTCTGCACAAAACAACTTTCTGAACTTTGATGCAGATATGGATCAGGTCATATTACAAGGTACAGGATCATCCCGAACTTCAACGGTTTCTTTCAGTTCAGGTACGTTCGTTCTTCGTGAGAATCTGGACGAGATTAGATACTATTATACTACAGTTCCTTGGTCAGACCCCAAAATCATAGGCGTTAAGACTGGTTCAACAACTTTCGCGATGACTGATTCCAAATCCGTTGTCAGCGACTACAGTGTCAGTCTGACCTATCCCAATGGAACAAGCTGGACAGGTACAACCTCCTCGCGTCTTGTTACTGGTTTTCCAGAGATTGTCTATGGTGTCAAAGCAACGTATACGAGTACAGAAAACACAACTCAAATTGGCGGTTTCTTCGTTTATGGGGTTGATTCTTTGTCTTACAAATATTCATCGGTTTCAGGTGTCTACAAAATGCGAATGTTCAATGGTGGTTTGGTCGCCAAGGAACCTGGAGGCAATTTCTTTGTGAGTTCCCAGCCTTTGATCAGGTCCATAGAGAATGCAGATTCTTATGATTCGTTATCACTGTATCAGACCGATTATGACATGGCTTTATCATCCCCTAAATCTGTTATGGCAGGTAACTACAATTTTGAAGCTCGTAATCAGGGCGGAACTGATAATTCAGTCACTATCTATTCCTTACGAATGGGTTTTACAGGTGATAGTTCAATGGCCTTGAGGAATTACTACCTTTCTAACTGGGGGTTTGACAGTAACACGTATTATTTTAGCAGTTCAGAGTCTACTACGGCAGCCAATATGGGTTTTGAAGAGGATATAGTCTATTCTCAAGACACAGCTTTTGATTTCAGAATACTAGAGAGGACCATCCATGTCACCCTTAACACAAGATGATTCAGCAGCTTCACAGTTAATTGGCTATGTTTATACAGCACTGATTTCAGTTCTGGTGTTATCTTCAATAATGCTTACTTCCAGCACAATAATTAATGGCAATGTATCCAACACTGCGCAGGAGGAAGCTGAACAGGTGGCCCTTTATTTTCAGCTAGCGATAGAAGATTTACTAAACACCGTGCGTGAACACCCAACAGCTTCTCCAGTTGTTAGATTGGAGACAGGTATCGAAGCCATAAATCATGGTATCCAGTACAAGGTGAATGGAACTGAAGGAGGCCTGAAAGTTACGACTCTGCAACCGAGAGGCGGTTCATTTGAGGTCATTTTCCCACTTTATCCTGCAACCGCAATAGAAACTAAAAACGGGCTCCCTTTGAAGTCGACGACTTCTTATATAGTCGCACATTATGATAACGACCTAAAGGTCGTCAAGTTGACACCGGGAAATTGAGATGAGCGCAGCAGAAGGAACTTTAGACGCCGGTTCAGGTTTACTTGGTCAAGAGGAAGAACAGATTGATGAATCGAAACTGTCTTGGCTTGAACGTCGCAAACTCAAGAAGCAGAGAAAAGCCTTAGATCGGAAGCGTCGGTCTGCTGAGAAAGAGGGCGTGATTCATGACTTGGTTATGGATGACATTGAGATTGGAGAGGACTTTGAGGAACTTGACACTTATCCAGTTAGACCTCCCTTTTCCTACGTCCGGGTCCTATTCGATAAAAGGGATTATTCCAGATTTTACTACGTGGTCGAACCCAAGGCCAGCAAACAGGAACTGGATGACTTGAACACGATAAAAGAGGTTCTTCAACGTGCTCTTAACATCAATCGTGAAACGATGGATGAGTCACAGGACGAGTTCTTGAAGCAGGCTGTAGATGACATACTGAATAGTTACAGGTTGAAATCACGCAAGAGCAACCGTGAGAAGATTCATTATTACATTGAAAGAGATTTGATTGGTTATGGCAAGGTAGATACCATGATGCGCGATCCAAACATTGAGGATGTTTCTTGCGACGGCCCTGGTGTCGAGGTTTTCGTTTATCACAGAAGGTTTGAATCATTGAGAACCAATGTTATGTGGGAGGATGAACATGAGTTGGAAAGTTACATCATCCGTATGGCACAGCGTTGTGGCAAACATATTTCCATTGCAGAACCACTTCTGGATGCAACACTGATGGACGGTTCGCGAATTGTCATGACACTTGGTAGGGAAGTTTCCACCAAAGGTTCTACTTTCACTATTCGGCGTTTCAGGGATGAACCTTTCACTCCTGTAGATTTACTTGAATTCAAAACATTTTCATCAATGCAGATTGCATTTTTCTGGATGGCTATGCAATATGGAATGTCCATGCTGTTTGTTGGTGGAACGGCTTCTGGTAAGACCACGTCATTGAATGCATGTTCTCTTTTCCTTCCTTGGCAACACAAGATTGTCAGTATTGAGGAGACGAGAGAGTTGAATTTGCCACATCCTAACTGGATTCCAGGATGTACAAGACAGGGTTTTGGTGGTGAAGCAGGCGGAACAGGTATGAAAGCACCAGGAGAGGTTGACATGTATGACCTCCTGAGAGCAGCTCTTCGAGAGCGTCCAGAATACATTATTGTGGGGGAAATTCGAGGTGCTGAGGCTTATGTTCTGTTTCAGGCAATGGCCACCGGTCACACTACTTACTCAACTTTCCACGCCGATTCGATTCAGAGTTTAGTACACCGTCTTGAGAACAAACCGATTGAGATTCCAAGGGTTCTGATTCCTGCTTTGGATGGTATTTCAATTCAAATTCAGACACGTATTGCAGGAAAACGAGTAAGGCGAAACAAGAACATAGTTGAGATTATTGGAATCGATCCCCATTCTCATGAATTGCTTACCAATGAAGCATTTAGATGGGACAATACAGTTGACGAATTCCTATTCACAGGTAAATCCTATATCCTTGAGAAGATTATGTCGAAAGCCAATCTCAACCGTGTTGAAATTATGGATGAGATGAAGAGGCGCCAACTGGTGATTGAATGGTGTCTTAAGAAGGCAATCAGAGATTACAAAGATTTTGCCAAAGTTATTGCAGAGTACTACGTTCATCCTGAAGACGTCATGCGTCAAGTTTATGCAGACATGCAGGTTGGTGGTAAGAAGCGTCGCCGCAAGGTTGAAGAACGAGACATGGACCTGTCAAGTTCAGGAGAAGATGAGGTCGATGTTTCAGATTTCCCACCTAAGGTTAGACAGAAATATCAGAAACGTGAGGCTAAAGAACAAGCAGCCAGATCCAAGAATGATGCTAAGATATCACAGACGGACGATCCAACCAAGCGTTCGAAGTTAATTGCAAAGGAGGAGGTTAGGCGGGATAAAGTCGAGGCCCGACTTCAGTCGGATTTATTGAAGGATCAGGCCTACTATGTGCCACTTAAACAACTGACTCCCTTATCCAAACAGGTGGGTCTGGGTGACGTTTCATCGCTTAATGAGGTTGAGGCTAGACGTATGTTGAAAGGCATCCGGTCCGAGCTTAACAAGAAGGCCAATGCTGAAGCTAAAATTATGAAATTGGAGGATCAGCCAGAGAAGAAAGCTACTTCTGTGTCCTCTGAAGAGGACCGTTCTGCTAAGGCCCTTACAAGTCTGAAAGCTGCTTTAGCCAACAGAGTTCAACGTTCCGCTAATCCACGTTGGTGGCACAAATGGCTCTGACCGGTTTTGAAACATTTAGTAGAGTTTTACTAGGATGGTTAGGCCGCATGCTGACCAAAGATTCGATAGGTCTCAGGAACGATCTTGTCAAAGCCAGAATTCCGCTTCTAGCGGAGGACTATATGGCCTCTTCCATCATGCAAGTTGTAGCTACATTTGTTGGCGGAGTACTTTTCGTATTGTTTCTTCTTGGTTTTCTGATACCTCAAATTGAGATGATGGAGAATCCATCTACTGGAGAAAACTTTTCAGTCTCGAACACTGTTCAATACGCAGTTATTGGTATTCTAGTGTTCGCCTTGCCCGCATTGGTAGGTCTGATTCAGTTGTTTACCCCTGGTTGGGTGGCTAGTAGTAGAGCCACCAATATGGATAGGCAAATACCTTACGCTGCAAGTTATGTATCAGCTATGGCAGCAGCTAATGCTACACCATCACAGACTTTCAAATCTCTAGCCAGAAACAAGGACATCTATGGTGAGATCTCGAACGATGCAGCATGGATTTTCCACAGTATGGAATTCATGGGCCGTGATTTGGTTACCACATTGAAGGAAGCTGTAGATCGGACTCCTTCCGAGAGATTTGCGGAATTTATTCAGGGAATAATTGGTACTGTGACATCAGGAGGTAACTTGAAATTATATTTCTTGAATAGATCTGAATATTATGCGCAGCAAAATCGAGTTCATGTCAAGGATGTATTACAGCAGATGGCCCTGTTCTCGGAAGCCTATGTGGTTGTTGCTGTTGCTTTACCGATATTTGCTATGATTATTGCCGTCATTACTTTCTGGGTATCAGGGGCAGGTATGCAGCTTGAGGAGATTCACATGTATCTGTTGGTATTTGGTGGATTTCCTATAATTCAGATTATTTTCTCTGGTCTGTTTTATAGTTTAAGTCTGGAGGTATCAACCGACTGATGACGATTAAGGGTAACTTAGAGAAGAAAAGCTACCAAGACCCACGTACGGGAGTCAAGAGACGCTGGATGGAGTACAGCCGAGTCGGTCGTTGGCTAAATGTCAGGGACAAGACTTTCGATTGGGGTCCGGTTCTCATTGTCTTCTTTTCGATTGTCTTTGCCCTCTTCTTCTTTATGATTGCTAATATCAATAATACTACAGATGGCCAGACACTAGTGGTCGATATGGACTATGATAAGCAATTCGATAATCCTTGGGCCATGAATGACGGTCGTTTTTCATTCACTTTTGGACACACTTATGATGAATCAATGGGTAAGGAGAATCGGGTAGAGGCGATTTATGGTCTGGGCCTTCCAGCCATTCAAAGCAATATGTCAAAGGACAGCGTTCTTGGCAGTGATGGTATAGAGAATGAACAGTCTCCGAACGAATGGTTCCGCAGTTATCCGGAGATATCTGCAATCGACTATGTGATATTTGGTTTGATTTCATTGATGCTACCTTATGGGCTTTATGGACGGCGAAGGGATCAGATTAGGGCCCGAGTTGAGGACAAATTTCCAGATTTTCTGAGAGACCTTGCAGAGTATTGGAAGGGTGGTCTGAGCATGACCGTCGCGATTCAGACTCTGGCCAAAGGAGAGTATGGTAACCTTAACGATGAGGTTAACAAAATGGCGTCCCAGATTTCTTGGGGCATTTCATTTGGAGAGGTTTTGGATATGTTCACCGAACGAGTCACTTCCCCGATTGTGACTAGAGCCGTTAGAATGGTAGATGAGGCCAATCGTGCGGGCGGTCGTATCTCAGATATTCTTCTGGCCGCTTCTTTTGATGCCAGAGAAATCAAAGCCTTGGAAACAGAAAGAAGGCAGGAAGTCGGAAGTTACGTAACGGTCATTTATGCTTCCTTCTTTGTCTATCTGGGCATTATCCTTGTTCTTGCACAAACTTTCATTCCAGCTATTGTTGATTCAGCAGCAGCTACTGGAAGCACAGGTTCCATGTCTATTGGAAACCTGACTATAAGGGAGATGAACGAGGTCTGGATTTCCACGATTTTCCTTTACAGTCTGGTAGTGCAAGGTATTGGCAACGGACTAGCGGCCGGTTTCATGTCTAATGGAAGATTATATTCAGCATTTAACCGAGCGTCTCTTTTACTTCTGGTTGGATGGTTTGTCTTTGAACTTACTGGAATAGGAACATCCATGATAACTCCTCAGATTTAGCTGAGATTGAATGTACTATGAATGATACCAAAGGTCAGATGCATGTGCTTGAGGTCCTTTTGGTGGCAACCCTGTTTACTTCAGCCGTAAATGTATCTGTGAACATTTTGCCAACGAGTGATGCTAATAATCTGGAGGAAAACGACCTTTATTTTTCAGGTCTGGAGATTCTTGAGATGTTAGATGTCTGGCAACCTTCTGACACCACGATAGCTGCAGCACATGACGATTCAACCCTTGCTTGGTGGCTTGCTACGGATAATGATACATCGATTAAGCAATACTTGGATGCAGGCCTTGCATCATCGGTTTCGTATCGTCTGGAAGCAACACATGGTGGTCAGACAGAGGTTATTGTGGATCGCGATGTCCCGTCCGGGCCTGTTATTCAGGCTTTCAGGATAGTCTGGGCAGATAATGAGATCTGGGATCTTAGTCTCAAGTTGTGGTATGGATATAGGGAGGGTTGATGAAGGATAACGCACAGTTACTGTTAGTTTCAGGTCTTATAATGTCAATCACACTCATTGCAGTTAGTAGTACCATCACACATTCAGTCAATCTCGGTCAGCATCAAGGCGAAAGACATGACCTCACACCTTTGTTGAGTTCTATAGAAGATGATTTTCCATTAGCATTGGAATACGAGGTTGACAATGCAGCAGATGATACGATCTTGTCTACATCATTTGATAACACTACAGAAACTTTTGAGTCGTTATTTGCATCTAGAGGCTACTCCCTCTCCTTTACTTTAGTTTCATCCTCAGAGGATAGTGGAACATACACTTTTGTCTATAGTTTTGAAATCAATGATGGAACCATGTATATCAATTTGGACCAGACTGTTTCCTTCTGAATATTTAATCTCTGGAAAGGAACGATGATACCGTTCTTTTGAACATGCCACCGAAGCCTAGGAAACAGGTTATGACCATTCCAATAAACATGATGACATAACTCAAGTGTAATTGTTCAAGATCACTAGCGAATTGATCGGGTGTTTCTCCCCCTTGGAGTGCCATAAGTCGGATTAGACCCAGTACAAATCCAACAATTATGATGACGAAGCCCCCAGTCATAATTATATCTTTGATATTGATTCCATCTTCGGAAGCATCTGGACTGCCTTTGAACTCCTGAAAGTCACTGCCATTGTCATCGTCGTCGGACATGCCTCAGCCAGAAATTGTGGCTTAATAAGCTTGCCCTTGAGAATTATTCTCTTTTATTGTCCAGAGCGGCCTTCACTAAGCCAAGATGCAATGGCGACGGTGCATCTGGTCTTGATTTGAATTCTGGGTGAAACTGAGAGGCCACAAAATAGGGGTGCCCTTCCAATTCCAGTATTTCCATTCTCCTGCCACTCGAATCCCTTCCTGTGTATTTCATTCCTTTCGCTTCTATTTGCTCGATATAATTGGGATTTATCTCGTATCGATGTCTGTGCCTTTCGAATATAATGCCCTTACCATACAATTTCTTTGCCTTTCCATCCAGAACTTTGATTTTGTGGTCACCGAGTCTCATCGTTGCTCCCATGTCCACTACACCTTCTTGCTCAGGTAAGATATCAACTACTGGATGAGGTCCATCTGGATTCAATTCTGCCGAATTAGCTTTCTCCAGACCTAGCACATTTCTGGCAAATTCAACAGTTGCTAATTGGAAACCAAAACAGACACCTAAATATGGTATTTGATTTTCTCTTGCCCATTTAGCACTCATAATCTTACCTTCAGCTCCCCTATTTCCAAAACCGCCAGGGACGATAACGCCATTGACGCCTTCTAACTCTTTGGTGTTTCCTGAGTCTTCCAGATCAGGCGCCTCAATCCACCTTATTTTGACTTTACAACCTAGAACTGCCCCAGCATATCTCAGCGTTTCTTCGTGTGATATATAGGAATCCTTCAAAGAAGTATACTTTCCTATGATTGCAATTTCAACTTCTTCTCCACCATTGGAAATCCTATCTACAAAATCACGCCATTGCTTAACATCGGGTTTATTGGCTTTCAGCCCCAATCGTTTCTCTATTAATTGAGGAAATCCTTGTTCCAGAAAAAGTAGAGGAACCTCATAGATTGTTTGGGCATCTGGAGCTGAGATTACCGCTTCTCTGGGTATATCTGCAAAAAATGCAATTTTAGATGCAATATCCTCATCTAGGGCCTCATCACTTCTTCCTACTATGACATCTGGTCTAATCCCCAATCCCTGAAGCTCTTTGACGGAGTGTTGAGTTGGTTTTGTTTTCTGCTCACCTACAGCTCCTACGACAGGTACTAGAGTGGTATGAATGAACATCACATTCTCACGCCCTTCTTCGCGACCTAATAAACGGACAGCTTCCATGAAAGGCATGGATTCGATATCCCCAACCGTTCCACCTAGTTCTACCACACATACATCGGCTTTCGCATTCTTGGCAGCATTTTTTACCCCATCGACAATCTCCCTGACAACATGTGGGATAATCTGGACAGTTTGCCCTAGATAGTCACCATGGCGTTCTTTTTCTATGACCTTTTTGTAAACTTTTCCAGTGGTTATATTGTGTTCAGAGGTCAGGTTGCAGCGTAAAAATCGCTCATAATTCCCAAGATCCAAATCAACCTCCGCACCATCCGTCATCACGAAGACTTCACCATGCTCATATGGGTTCATGGTTCCGGCATCTACGTTCAGATAGGGGTCAATCTTTACGGCAGTTACTTTGTAGCCAGAACACTGTAACAATAGGCCTGCAGACGATGACGTTACCCCCTTCCCTAGACCTGAAAGAACTCCGCCAGTCACAATTATGTACTTCATCCGACTCAACGGGCTAATACATGTCCACAGGCCACTATAAGGCCGTCGGTCAACTTAAACCCCTTTTCTCATGTTCCTTCGTGACTTCATCAATTTACAAACATAGTGATAATGTCTTTTGGTTTGATGTAATGCCTAAAGGTGAGGAAAAATTCGTCTCCGTTTACATCATCATTGATGAAAAGATCACACTCATAGAGACAGGCCCCGCTAGTTCAAATGTTAATTTGCAGAATGGTATCGAAGAAACAGGGATAAATCTGAAGGATATAGATTATATTATTCCAACACATATTCACTTAGACCATTTTGGAGGAGGAGGCCACATAATGGATTTGTGTCATAATGCCCAAGCTGTCGTACATCCCAAAGCCTACAAGCATGTTTCTGCGGTTGACAGCTGGTGGAAAGGTAGCCGGGACTTTCTGGGTGAAATTGCAGAACTCTATGGAAAGCCCAGACCGATATCTGAATCAAGATTGATTTCAGCAGAAGATGGTTATGTCCTTCCCCTAGGTCAAACAAATTTAAGGGCATTACACACCCCCGGCCATGCCCCCCATCACATAACTTGGGTTCATGGCGATGAGGCTTTTGTTGGTGATTCTCTAGGTCTTTGGTATTCAGATTTGAACGTATCTTTTCCAGTTACGCCAGGGTATTATCGTCACGATTTAGCATTGAATAGTATAGCTAGAATGTCTTCTCTGGATTTGAGATTTCTTCATCATACCCATTTTGGCCCCCGGCCTGCCGAAGGCGCTCTGGAACAAGTCAAAGCCGAATTTGAGATTTGGATGAGTACAGTTGAGGAGGGTTACAATCAAAATCTTTCATCTAAGGAAATAGTGGAGATTTTATTTGATACCCGGTCTGGACTGAAACAGACAGATATGAATCACGGAGTTCATCAAACAGCTACTCATCTAGGCTCGGTCGAAGGAATGCTGAATTGGTTAAGGAGAAGGGATGCGTAACGGAGATAAGCTTCCCAGGATAAAGTCGCGGCCATTCCAACACGTGGTTGTAAAGAATTTTCTCGACCCCCCTACGTTGGATCTGGTGATTGATGCCTTAGCTGGTCTGGAATATGATTTCAAGGAGTCAGACCTCTTTAGTTATTGGGCAAGTATAGATTTGACTGATATTAATCATCCCGCAATCAATATACTAAGAGACGATTTGGGTGGTGAGATTTGGCGAAATAAGGTTGCTGAATCATTCAAGGTCAAGAAACTTTCAAGCATAGATATGGCGGCCTACGTTTACGGCCTTGGTGATTTCTTGCTTCCTCATGATGATCAAGTAGAAGGGAGGATAATAGCCTACAGTTTACACCTAACTCCAGAAATTACTGATAAAATGGGAGGTGCTCTAAATATATTCAAGGCTAGTGATGCAGGTCAATCGGAATTGGTCGATAGCATAATCCCTGAATATAATTCTTTAATCATGTTCGAGGTTTCAGATAATTCTTGGCATCAAGTAAGTGAGATTATGCATGATATCCAAAGACTGACAGTGACTGGGTGGTACCATGGCTGAGATTAATTTCTATTATCTGGAAAAACCAACTCTTTCTAATCTCAAGAGAATTTTTAATTCCGGAGACATCCCTTTTATCCGTTTGTCAAAGTTCCTTGACCCCGTCCCGAGAGAATCTAAACCTAAATGTAATAGAAAAGAGAATATTGGCTACTATAATAGACAAGAAGGTTCTGCGATCCTAGATGACTTTTGGCAGTCGTCCGAATTCATCCAGTTTCTCGAATCCACTACGGGATTAAAACCTAAGTTCAGGGAGGCCAATCACATTTGCTATTCGGCTGGAGATTATTCTCTCTTACATACAGAGGAATCGGAATCCCGAAGACTGACGGTTACCTATGATTTTACCAAACGCTGGAAACAAGAATGGGGGGGTTATGATCTCTATACTTCACCGGAGAATGATTCCTTGATTTGCAATAGAGATCCAGGTTCTTTAATGATTGTTAAACTCGAGGAAAAAGATTTGTCTTGCACACGGTATGTAAGCCAGAAAGCAGTTTCAGTGGCCCAGATGGATCGAATAGTCTATGATCTAGATTGAATACTCATTTTTGAGTATATACGCAATTATTTAATGCAACTATCAAAGTTAACTTCAACGAGGGATTAAAATAACGATAAACGATAGTCTATTGCCGATTGAAAATATTGCGAAAGTTCTGGATAAAGGTGAACCGATTTTAGTCTTTGACGATTCCCAGCGCGAGGGTGAAACCGATATTTTCTTTTCCGCTAGACATGTTACTCCTGCTAGTGTCCGTTTCCTCAGAAAACAGGGTGGGGGTATGGTATTTCTGGCATCCGATTATGCAGCATCAGAAAAATTAGGTTTGCCTTTTACTCAGGACTTGTATCGTTCTGTAACCGCTGATTCGGGAGAATTTGATTTATTGAATGGCATGCTCAGCCATTCGCTTCCATACGATAAACGTTCTTCTTTTTCGCTTTTCATAAATCACAAAGATACGTTTACAGGAATAACGGATAATGATAGGTCCCTCACGGCCAAATCGTTTGCAGAATTAATACAAAAGTCCTCACATACATCTGGAACAGACTGGAAAGTTAAAATGGCACAAAATTTCCGAATCCCTGGCCATGTCCCAATCTGTATTGCAGATCAGAAACTGTTACAAGGGCGTCAGGGCCATACAGAATTGATTATTGCACTTATGAGTTTTCTAAATCTTACTCCCGTAGCCTTAGGCTGTGAGATGTTATCTGATGATGGTAACGCCCTTTCCCCTGAAGAGGCTCAGATCTGGGCTCAGGAGCAGGGATATTTGTTTTTAGAGGGCCGACAAATTGTGGAGGGATGTCAGTGAAAGTCGTAGCTACCGGAGTGTTCGACATAATCCATTCAGGTCATGCCCATTTTCTCAATGCTGCTAAGGAACATGGCGATGAATTAGTTGTAATCGTAGCTAATGATGACACTGTTAGAAGAATGAAAGGCGAACCAATTTTGTCTGATGAGAGGAGGGCTGAGATGGTTTCGCATCTCAAACCTGTAGATCAGGTGGTTATAGGAAGAACCGGTAACATGCTCGATATAATAGTTGAAGAGATAAGGCCTAATGTAATTGCCTTGGGATACGATCAGAGGCTGTTCAGTACAGCTGAGTTGGAGTCTAAACTCCTTGAGCGTGGTCTTGATGTCAAAGTTGTGCGATTGCACGAGATGGAGCAGGATTTAGCGGGATCCCGTAAGATAATCTCAAAGATAATGAAAATTTATCGTAAGAAATATGGATCAGAATGAGGATTTATGGTTTTTTCCGGAATAGTTGAGACAACAGCAGTCGTCACTAATGTCACGAAGCACAAGGGCCTGTATAATCTCGGGATTGAAGTAACGGATGATTTTTCTACTGACCTTCAAATTGGAGCTAGTGTTTGTGTTGACGGTGTGTGTTTGACCGTATCATCAATTAAAGGACGTACATTGAACTTTGATGTTATGATGGAAACATTAAAGGTATCAACTCTCAATTCGATTAAGGAGAATGACAAGGTGAATATGGAAAGGTCAGTAAAACTGGGTGACGAGATTGGTGGTCATTTAGTATCCGGCCATGTTTCAGATATTGTCAAAATTTGTCAGATCGATAAACCCATGAACAATCACATAATTACTTTTCAGACTACATCAGAAACTATGCGTTATATTTTTTCCAAAGGATATATTGCACTTGATGGTATCAGCTTAACAATCGGTGAGGTTCGCAAATCCAAGAATGAATTCAATGTATACCTTATCCCAGAAACATTGCGGTTAACCAATTTAGGGCAGAAGAAGGTTGGCGATACTTTGAATTTGGAAATTGAGACCCAGACCAGAAATATGGTAGACACGGTTTCAGAAATTACCAAGGAGACAATAAATGGCTAAATCAATAGCTATAGTTGCAGGCAGTTTTCACAAGGATTTAGTTGAAAAGATGGTTGATGAAGCAAGAAAGACAGCCTCTGAGAATAACCTTATTGTGGAAGAAGTATCTTGGGTTCCAGGTTCAATGGAAGTCCCATTACAACTCAAACACCTCTTGATTAGGGAATCAATAGAAGGTGCAGTTGTCCTAGGAATAATCGAAAAAGGGGACACCGATCATGGATTGGTTATGGGTCAGGCCGTTACTCAGGGAATCATTGATCTCCAGCTTGCATCGATGAAACCAATTGGCTATGGAATAATAGGTCCCGGAGCCAAGGACAATCAAATTGAAGCTCGTTTGGTCCCTTATGCTAGGAAGGCAGTTTTAGCCGTAAGTGAAATGCTCTCTAACTAAAGAGGCGTGCAATGAGTTTTAGAGGGAGAAGAAGGCCGGATTTGAGATAGTTTATCATTCCTAAAATAGACAGTACAAAGGGGTTTTTCGCATATTTCAGTTTCAGATAATGTAATGCATGATAAAAACTTGGAAGTGCAAAAACAGCCATTAGTAACGAGAAGAGAACTAATGTGATAATCAGTCCGAAGAAATTTCTGAGACCCACGAATTGCGTTCGATATAATGAGATAATAACTCCTGCAAACACTCCTCCCATAGTTGTAAAAGTAGCTTCTACAACAGATTGGCCAGTATTCTCGACTGCCTTCTGAATTCCTTCAGGGGTGGTACCTTCTTCTCTCACTCTTTCCGTGATTTGAATAGAATTATCAATCCCTATCCCTATGATTATGGTTCCTACCATTGCGGTAAAAATGTTCAAATTTGTACCTCCTGCGTCAACGGTTGCAGGATACCACAGGATCACGAGGAAAATTGGAAGGAAAGTAATGAAACCGAATTTTGGAGATTTGAATATCACCATCATGGTTATCAGAACTAGAATCAAACTCAAGACGATTGTGTCAAATTGCGTATTTTGAATTCCTTCGTTTATAGCTATAGTTACTGGGGGTCCACCAGTAAGTTGTGACATCTTAGCATCCTGAACATGCATTTGTCTGTCTCGAATGTATGCTATCTCATCTATCTTGTCAACTATTACTGTAGTATCATCGATGTTTACGTATGGCATGCTGACATATATCAACGCCTTGTCATACTCATCAGTCAGTAACATCGCGCGCATTTCGTCTGTGAATGATTCATAGAATACGTCAATCATATCACTTCTAAGTTGTTCACAATCATAAATCCCGCTCAAGACTTCAGAGGATGCCACGCAAAAAAAGCTGTCAAAAAAATCGTCGTGAAGAAAATCCCAAAAACTTCCATCGTATTCGAATACTGGGTCACCTCCCAAATCCTCTATAACAAAGCTGACATGCGCAGATTTGAAAAAGTCTACAATTGAAAAAGCTGAAACATTAATCAACTTCTCAGTGTTTCGATTCTCAATCGTTATATTGTTGATCTCGCCTTGTGTCCAATTCATTATGTCCAGCACGTCAAGGTCCTTGGCAGCAGGTTTGAGTCTGTCCTCTGGACCATTTATCAGCAGTATTCCAGTTTGTCCAGCCTCGAACTTGTCAGAATATTCGCCAAGTTTTTTGATGGAGTCAATATCCTCAGGGGCAGATTCATCTCCTTTCATATTCTGGTCCATTACGGAAATTCTCGCAATGGAATAGGTTGTTGTGAGAAGGACAACTACCAGTATTGCCTTCCATTGTTTTGTTGACAATACAGCAATACTGGTCCATCCCTCCGATTTGTGTTTTGAGTAATTTGTCAGCTTCATCATTGCTGGCGTCATACTTACTGTCAGAAAGAAAGCACAAGCTACACCAACAATCATTGTCAAACCAACAGTTCGCATTGGAGCTATTGGAGAGATGAATAGTGCTGAGAACCCAATTGTATCCGTGACTGCACACAGGAAAGTGGCTTTACCTGTGGTCATCAGAGCCAGAAAAGTTGCCCTCGGCATCTTTGAACCTTCATTTTTGAATTCAACAATTCTATTGGCCACATGTAATCCATAGTCAACACCAATTCCTACGAGAATAGGCCCTGCTGCTACGATCATTGGGGTTAGTACAACACCGGAAACACTGATGATTCCTAAGGTCCAAATCAAGGCACAGAAAATAGGCACTAGAACTACTGGAATCGCCAACCAGTTTCTGTGGAAAATGAGCATTAATCCTATGACTATTCCTAGAGAGATTGGTAACATCGTCAGCAAATCATCATACAATCTAGCTGTCACCTCATGTAATACAACGACCAATCCGGTCTGGGTCATCTGGGTACAATCATCAGGACTTGGACAATATCGCTCATCAATGTGTCGCTGTATCTCTGCAATCATCTCTTCTTGTACTTCGTCGTTGTTTTCTTCTTGTGCTCTGAGTGCAAACAGAATTACTGCAGTGTCTATGATTCCGTCATTATTTGTATCAATTGCGAAATTCTGGAGTGCTGAGGAGGTACCATCAAAGATCTGGTCAACCCGTTGTTGGTCATTGGGTATAGCGTATGTTCCGGTTTCATTTACAGCGTCATCATCCGCCTCTTCTATGCTTAGACCGCCAAATATTTTTCCTTCGCTGGCTTCTAAGAAACGAGCGTTTGTAGAATTGAATTCTTTTATTAGTGTAGAAATACTTAAAGTGAATATTATATTGTCTTTCTCACCACGGTCAGCTTGATGTTCATTCTCTAAATCTACGTTCTGGCCATAAGGATCAATGGTTCTTTCCAAGAGGGCAATTTCCTTGAGGGTTGGCACATAGGTTATATTGTCCACAACAGAATCACTGAAGTAATCGGGATTTCTTGCGTTCGGGGTTTCGACGTAGACAATTATGAGATCCGTAGCCCAGTCCTCTCTAACCTCAATCAGGATATCTGTTGATTTTTCACCTTCAGGAAGATAGACTTCAATGTCTCGTGTCATATTCTCCTCAAAGGTCAGGGCTCCTTTCAGGAATGAAATAGTTATGAGTGTTAGAACCAAAAGAGTGGCTATTGCGTACTTCATAATGATGTTCGTATAAATCTGAACACCGTTTTCCAAGGCCCTTTGTATCACGACAGCCTATTACAGCCCTGAAATAAATCTAATCTCTAATTCGCGTAGTAGTATTCTTTCTTACTTTTCTGTTGTCTATCAAGCCTTGAACCAGGCTTGTTAATCCTTGGACGGTGTGTGTTCTTGTCTCTTCTGAAAGTAACATTGACCCTACCCAAAAATGAGTTCATTCCCTTACGCATATCATAGGGTCCTTCCACGTTTCCTTCTTTACTTGGAATCCCTCCAAAACATAGCAGACCGTCAGAAATATAATCAATAAAATAGACATCATGGTCGACGACCAATGCGGATTTTCCTCTTTGTTCCATGGCCCTCCTTATGGTCTTTGCAGTCACCATTCTCTGATTCGCATCAAGATACGCTGAAGGTTCGTCTAATAGATATAAATCAGCATCTCTCAGTAAACATTCAGCAACCGCAACTCTCTGTAATTCTCCTCCTGATAGGGTCTGAAGTTCTCTTTCCATGAGTGGTTTCAGGTTCAATGGATTTGATAGCTCCGTATCTAGAAAATGCTCGTCATATCCAACTACAGATTGTAGAACATCTTCAACAGTCGCATTCTCAGTAACGTCAATGTATTGTGGCTTGTATGAAACCGTTATTTCCGTATCAATCTCCCCATCATCAGGCTTCAGAACATTGGCTAACATCTTGACAAAAGTGGTCTTCCCCGTAGCGTTTCCACCTACTACACCTAGAACTTGCCCCCTTAGAATCTCGCCAGCTTTTGCCTCCAGTTTGAAGTCTCCCATTTTTTTGGACAGTTTTGGCCATTCAACCAGCGTCTCTCCATCCCACCCAGTTCTGGGCGGATGTTTTAGAAATTTTATCTGACTATCCCTTATTCGTACGTTGGATTCTTGAATATATCCATCGAGATAGCTGTTAATCGCATTTCTTACAGCTAATTTCTGTGAAACAATACCGTATGCATTTGGGCTTCCATACATTATATGGATGTTATCAGTAACAAAATCTAGGATTGCAAGATCATGCTCTATGACCACGACACTCTTCTTTTCACCCAGTTCGGAAATCATTCTGGCTATCAATATTCTCTGTTCAATATCAAGATAAGATGACGGTTCATCAAAGAAGTAAAGGTCAGCCTCTTTCAGAAGCGTTGCTGCTATGGCTCCTTTCTGTAGTTCACCTCCTGATACTTTATCCAGTTTTTTGTCCAGACTGGTCAGATTAATTTTTTCTGCAAATTCATTTACTTTATCAGGAGATGCGACCTTCTCTAGAAGTTCTCTCAAGGTTCCATCAAACATTTTGGGTATGCGATCTACATACTGAGGTTTCAATGCTATCCTAATCTTCTCACTGGACAACCCCACAAAATGCTTCTGAATCTCAGTTCCAGCATAGTGGTCAATAACATCTTCCCAAATCCCCTCATTTTCCCAATCACCAAGATTAGGTATGATTTCTCCGGCTAATAGAGATATTGCGGTGGTTTTTCCAGTACCATTGGCCCCTAGTATTCCAATGACATTTCCTTTCTCGGGAGTGGGAAGTCCAAATAACCTGAATTCATTCATCCCATATCTGTGAATCGTGTCCTTTTCTTGTTCATCTGGTAGATTCACTATGGTCAATGCATCATGAGGGCATTTGTGGACACATATGCCACAGCCTATGCACAAGGGCTCAGAAACGATTGGTTTGTTGTCCTTTCTCCAGGTTATGACTTCAATCCCATTTCTAACAGGTGGGCAGAAATTATAGCATTCGTTCTGGCACTTTTTTGGTTGGCATCTGTCTTCGTGAAGCACAGCAACGCGCATTGTGGCCTGCCCGTGACCACCTAATTAAAATAATATGGTCGCACAAAGACACTTTTGTACCCCTCCATTCCCAGTTTGTGCGCATAAAATTCACATTACCGGGAAAACCAGTGGCCCAAGGTCGTCCCCGCTTTTACAGAAAGGGTAATTTCGTCGTTGCAACAGATCCGAAGCCAAGTAAGGTTTACAAGGCAGATATCGCCTATATTGCTCAGAAAGCACGTGAAGAGGCTGGTCTCGCTGGTCTGTTTGAAGGGCCCTTAGGCATACAGATACTCGCTTATTTCCCATGTCCCAAGAGTAAGTGGAGAGTAAAGAATCCAAGACCAGAGGAATATCATTCCAAGAGACCTGATGCAGATAACATAGCCAAATCGGTCAAAGATGGGCTGAGTGGAGTTTTATACCATGACGATGGTCAAATATCTGAGTTGATAGTTAGAAAGAGAATAGCGGCACAAGGCGATGGCCCCCGTATCGAAGTTGAATTGTACAAAATGGAGGTGTTGGAATGAGTGCAAGTTTGATAGATGGAAAGAAGATTGCAGAAGAAATAGAGAACGAGTTGAAAGTCAAGGTATCCAAGATGGATACACCACCAAGATTGTCAGTTATCCAAGTTGGAGACGACCCAGCATCCACATCTTACATCAAGGCTAAATCAAATACTGCAAAGAGAATCGGCATTGAACTCGCACATCACCATCTATCAACAGATACTACTGAATCAGATTTGCGTTCGCTGATTGAGCGATTGAATTCAAGTGAGGATGGAATAATTGTCCAATTACCGCTTCCTAGGGGGCTGGAGAGCGCTTTGAATGAAATTGACCCAGAAAACGATGTTGATGGTTTTCACCCTGCTAATCTGGGTAGGCTGGTTCAGGATAAATCAGGAATGAAACCGTGCACACCAGCAGGAATTGTTGAGTTGCTTTACAGGTCTGGCAATAATCCCAAGGGGAAAAATGTGGTGATTGTTGGAAGAAGCACAATCGTAGGCAAACCCCTTTCCTTGATTTTATCCCAGAAAGGAGTAGATGCTACCGTTACCCTTTGCCACAGCCGAACATCTAATATTCAGAGTTTTTGTAAAGAAGCCGATATTCTGATTGTTGCAGTGGGCAGTCCCGACACTGTCACTGGTGCAATGATCAAGCCTGGGGCGACAGTGATTGATGTGGGAGTCAACCGCACTGATAATGGACTTGTTGGAGATGTGTCGTCCGATGTCAAAGAGATAGCAGGTCAACTTACTCCCGTTCCAGGAGGAGTTGGACCGATGACAGTGGCGATGTTGATGTCTAATACGGTTGATTCAGCCTCAAAAAACTAGATGTCTAAACAGAATCCACGGGCTGGTAAGTTTTACTTGGGCTTCCCTAGAAGTAAGGCTTTCAGTTAACAATCTTCTCAATTCTTGTTTTTTCTTTGCTTTTTTGACAAACCAATTCACCAGCCATTTTCTTCGACTGTAATTCTGTAATTTAAATGAATTTGTGAGTTCTTTTCCCAGTGTGTCCCATAATTTTCTTTGATATTTTCGCCCCTTTTCTAAAGGTAGGCCATTTCTATCCACTATTTTGTCAAAGAAACTGACTGCTAATTTTGCAGATAGGAGTGCATTCCCAATTCCTTCACCGGTGAAAGGATCGACTAAACTTGCTGAGTCTCCAATCAGCATACATCCATTTCCAAAAGCTCTTCTAGGTTTGGTAGGTGTTCTTCTTGGAGATCCAAGGGGCAATTGCCAACCCTTACTGCTTCCACTAATAAGTTCAGCATTTTTGAAGCGGTCTGCAAATCTTCCGTTTATCACGAATTCTTGCAACCCTCTCAATTTTTTGTCTTGTTTGTAAATATCTGCCAAGGCCATACCAAAACCAACATTGCTTATTCCATTTCCAATCGGAAAAATCCAGAAATAACCCGGTAAGACCCCTTCAACATAATGGAATTCAATCGCCCCCATTTTATCGTCTACTCCCTCTACACCTTTCCAATATTGTCGGAAAGCTGCACTGTAATGTTTCTTCTTTTTGTCTACTAAATCCAAGTCATAAGTTTCTCTGACTAGTGAATCAGCAACTGGACAATAAACCCCTCCTGCACCTATTGTCAGAGGTGCATGAAACTCTAATTTTTTGCCACCATATTTCCCTCTGACTCCAATGACCTTTCTTTTGTCTCCAGATTTTATCCCAGGATCACCACCTCCATCAACATTCTCGTAAACTAGTTCTTTTACCGTAAAATCTTGAATGACACTGCCTCCGTTCTTTCTTATGAGTTTTACAGCTCTATGGAATAACACCCAGTCAAATTGAATTCTAGGAAATACATATCCGGCTAATTTTCCATGTGGTAGTTCTACCCTGAATTCATCACCGCTGGGACTGCTGAAAAGGACACTATCAAATTCGAAATGGGGTGTTGACTTCAACATTTTACTGACACCCAGTTCCTCAACGTGGCTCAGTGATTTCCCACCAACTGCATCTCCACAGGTTTTGTCCTTAGGATAGTTTGACTTTTCGAGCAACAGAACCTTGTTTCCATCTAGTGCAGCATAACATGCCGCTGCAGAACCTGCAGGACCTCCCCCAACTACAATTATGTCAAATGCAGTATCATTTTTGGGAACTGGACCCGACTCGATTTTCTCTTCCCAAAAGTTATGGTTTCTGGTATCCATCTTCCATCAGCATAATTAGTCTTTAATAATATTTTACTAAAAATGACAATAGAACTTTAAGACCTATCCTAATTAGATAATCATGGCATCGCCAGAAGGTACCGAGTTACAGACCTTTCCAGATGGTACTAATAAGCACGAAATAAACTGGCATAATGGGAAAAAGGATGGTTGGGAGATTAAATGGCATTCTAATGGCCAGATGCTTTCTAAGAGAAAATGGGTAGCCGGTAATCCAAAGCCACCGGGCCTGATTTGGGATGAAAATGGAGATAGAGTAATCATCAAACCAGATTTGGACAGAGACATTTGCCTCTTCTGCGGTGCATGCGTTGGAGTCTGCCCGACAAACGCCATGTTCCTAGAATATAACGACCGTGATATCTGGGTTGACGAGAATTGTACGGATTGCTTACTTTGCACTCGAATCTGCCCTGTAGGGGCATTGAGTTATCCTGAAGTCGCACAGCGAAATACGACCAAAATCTAGAAGCCTATGAGTAATAATGGAGGAACCACTAGAAGAATAATTGGCGGAGGACTCTCCGGTTTGGCTGCCGCCATTAATTTTGCCAAGAACGATGAAAGTGTAGAAGTGCATGAAGCTCGAAAAGATATAGGCATGCAATTTCATCCTAATTATCAAGTTCTCCTTAAGGAAAGTCCAGAAACTCCTGCTTCAGAATCAGGTGCTACATCATATTTGAACAGATGGGGCCTGAATCCACAATTCCAGTACAAGGATGCAAAGAAATTCCTGTGCTGTACACAAAAACGAGATTTTACTATCTCTCTAAAAGAACCATTGCCATTGATTCTCAGAGGGGGAGAAAATTCACTCGAAAGAGGATTGGCCAAGGAAGCACAGGATCTAGGAGTGGATTTCCATTTCAAATCACGCCCCAAAGCACGTCCGGGGGACATCATGTCTGCCGGCTCCTATCGAACAGATATGGCCGCTTTTGGTGCCTATTATGAGAATTCAGACTTTCCAAGAGATCAATTCCTGTATATGCATGATGAGAAGTATTCACCCAGAGGATGGTATCTTTACATAATTCCAATGGATAAAGATACGATCAAGGTGATGAATTGCTGTTCTAAACCACATGCCAAGAAGGTCAAGAAATTATTGTACAAGGCGGTTGAGGAAAGGCCAGTACTGAGAGATATTATTGATGGAGCTAAACCAACAGGGACAGTTGGTGGTCAAGGTGGTGTTCATTTTCCCAGAACAGCGATCAAAGACGGTGTTTACCATACAGGAGAAGCTGCCGGTTTTCAGGATCCTTGGAGGGGCTTTGGAATGAATTATGCCATCGAGTCTGGAGTTTTGGCTCAACGGGCAATTTCCAATTCTTTAGATTATGACAAACTCTGGAAATCTCAATTCAAGGAGAGGAAAAAGGCAGATATTGCACGTAGAGGCATTTTTGCTTTACTTGGGAATCGTGCCTTTGAGTATGGAATGAGAAAAATTAAGGATGGCGATGAAGTGGATTGGGAAGAAATAAACCCCAGTGGCTGGAAGAAATCATTGATTTACAATACATTCTATTCGATTGAGATGGCGAAAAAGACAGTATGGGATTCTTGGTGATGGACTCTACCGAATTATTATCCTACATTTTGTCTGCTATCTGTGTAATCGTAGGCGTCCTGATCTTGTGGGGTGACAACGATTACGTAGTGCCTGCATCAGGTCGTTCTCTGCGCCTCCCCTGTTCATTCCTCTTCTGGGTATTGGCTGCTGTTTTCTGGGCTATGGCAGTGGTTATAGATGATGATGAAGAGAATCTATAATTATACCACACTATAGACAACACAATGTTCGATTTGGACCAAGTGGAAGCGCTGTACCGCACGATGTCCGAGAAACATCAAGAGGCTAGGAAATTATTGGGAAGGCCTCTGACTTTGGCTGAGAAAATACTCTTCGGCCACCTTTTGAATTTAGATAAAGTTCCCACCAGAGGCAAATCCTATGTCGAACTTCAACCGGATCGGGTTGCAATGCAGGACGCTACGGCACAAATGGCGTTGCTTCAGTTCGCATTGACTGGTCGTTCCGAGGTTGCAGTTCCTTCTACGGTCCATTGTGATCACCTTATCCAAGCTAGAGTTGGAAGAGATAGCGACCTTGCTGACGCAAATCAGGAAAGTTCAGAGGTCTTTTCATTTCTCAAGTCGGCTTCGGCCAAGTACGGAGCTGGATTCTGGGAGCCTGGAGCTGGAATAATCCACCAAGTAGTCCTAGAGAACTATGCATTTCCGGGTGGATTGATGATTGGAACAGATTCACACACTCCCAATGCCGGCGGATTAGGAATGGTTGCTATAGGAGTCGGCGGAGCAGATGCTATGGAAGTTATGGCTGGTTTGCCCTTTACTATACGTTGGCCAGGAGTAATCGGCGTTCATCTTACTGGAGAATTATCAGGTTGGACGTCTCCTAAGGATGTTATTCTGAAAGTTTGTGAGGAATTGACGGTTAAGGGCGGTACAAGCCACATCGTTGAATATTTTGGCTCAGGAGCTTCTTCTATTTCTTGTACGGGTAAGGGAACAATCTGCAACATGGGTGCTGAAGTTGGAGCTACAACCTCATTATTCCCATTTGATGATAGCATGTCTCGATACTTGGACGCCACAGGCCGTTCAGGCGTTTCTGAATTAGCTAACAAAAATTCATCATTATTAGTGTCAGATCCGGAGGTTTCAGATAACCCAGAAAAATTCTATGACCTAATTATCGAAATCAACCTTTCTGAGTTGGAGCCGATGATTGTAGGTCCTCACAGTCCAGACCTTGCTCGTTCAGTTTCAGATTTAGGTCAGGAAGCTAAAGACAAAGGTTGGCCACTTGATATCAAAGCAGCATTAATCGGATCCTGCACAAATTCTTCTTATGAGGATATGGAAAGGGCAGCATCCATAGCCAGACAGGCAAAATCAGCCGGAATAAAATCTAAAGTTCAGTTCATGGTCACGCCAGGTTCAGATACAATCGACCAAACTATTCGCAGAGATGGTCAAATGCAACTTCTGGACGATATAGGAGGTACCGTTCTGGCAAACGCTTGCGGACCCTGTATAGGTCAGTGGAAACGCGAAGATATCACTGAGGGAGAAGTAAATTCGATAATATCTTCCTACAATAGGAATTTCAGTGGGCGAAATGATGGAAATCACCAGACATTATCATTCTTGACAAGCCCAGAGGTAGTCACAGCAATGGCCCTTGCCGGTACTTTGGATTTCAACCCACAGAAGGACAAGTTGACCGCAGCCGATGGGACTGAATTTTCTCTAGAACCTCCCACAGGTTCTGAATTACCGGTCAAGGGTTTTGAATCCAGTTTGGTAGGGTTCGTTCCACCATCTGAAGATGCTGCTGATCTGGAAGTCTCCCCTTCAAGTCGAAGATTACAACTTTTGGAACCTTTCAAAGCAATTACTAAGGATGAGTTGACTGACCTTCCACTTCTTGTTAAGGTCAAAGGAAAATGTACTACAGACCACATTTCTCCAGCAGGGATATGGCTACAATTCAGAGGACATCTCGACAATATTTCAGATAATTGCTACATTGGTGCTCACAATTCATTTACAGAGGAACAGGGCACAGCAATCAATCAACTTGATGGAACTAAGGGAAAACTTCCGAAAGTTGCACGTAATTATCATGAGAATGGACAAGGCTGGGCAGTAGTTGCAGATGTTAATTATGGAGAAGGAAGTAGTAGGGAACATGCAGCTATGTCTCCACGATTCTTGGGCTGCAAAGTTGTAATTGCAAGAAGTATGGCTCGTATTGCTGAGACCAATCTGAAGAAGCAGGGAGTGTTGCCACTAAAATTTGATGACGAATCTTCTTGGGATTTTTTGAGAGTAGATGACAGATTAACAATTAAGGGAACTGATGAACTAGGACCTAATTCCAAGGTCACTGTGGAAGCAAAACACAGTGATGGAACTATGGATACTTTTGTCTGTAATCACAGTATGGATGAATTACAAGTAGAGTGGTTTAAGGCAGGTTCAGCCTTGAATTATCTGAGATCCAAGAATTAGAAATTATTCTACTGCAGTATGCAACACGCCTTTTCCGTTTCTAACAGAACCAATAAGTTGTGCATCATCACCAAGAATTGACATTGATTTGTCAGCATCATTCTTGTCAACAATAATCATCATTCCCATTCCCATGTTGAATGTCCGGTACATTTCACTATCTTCAACTTTACCTTTTTCTTGTAACCAATCAAACACGGAAGGTACAGGCACAGGATTATCAATCACATACTGAAAATTATCATTTATTCGGCTAATATTGTCCAGACCGCCTCCAGTTATGTGCGCAATTCCATGTACATCGATTTGGCCGATTAATTCCATTATCTCTTTGACATAAATTGTGGTAGGTTTAATCAGTTGTTTTCCAATTTTTTTATCTCCATCAAACAATTTCCGAATTAAGGTGTACCCATTTGAATGAGGTCCACTTGATTTTAGTCCGATTAAAACATCACCCTCAGCTATTTTTGTTCCATCTATAATTTCATCCTGTTTCACATATCCGACAGAAGTTCCTGCAATATCAAAACCGTGAACTAATTCAGGCAGAATTGCCGTTTCTCCTCCCGAAAGTGTACAATTTGATTGCCGGCATCCTTCAGCCAAACCCATTCCAATTTTTGCCATCAGTTCTTCATCAGGTTTGTCAAGAGCCACATAATCCACAAAACTAAGTGGTTCAGCTCCAACACATATCAGATCATTGGTATTCATTGCTACACAGTCTATTCCAACTGTATGAACTGAATCCAATTCTTCAGCTAGCAGCAATTTACTTCCTACTCCATCAGTACAGATTGCTAGAGCTCCATCTCCAAGTTTTACTAATCCTGCAAATCCATTTTCTAATTTTATCGCTTCTCCATCGCCCTTTCTGCCAACATTTTTGATCTGAGCAATCAAGGCTTCTGTGGCCTTTTCACTGGCATCAATATCTACCCCAGCCTCAGAATAAGTACTTACCATGGAGTTTACATCTTGGCGTAATAATTTTGCACAACGGTACTAACCTGCTTAATGTCAGACATTCCTCTTTGCAGCATAGATTCAAGTATCTTCTGCCGGTTCTGAACAACATCATCAAATTGTTTTGGAGAAACACCTGCGGCCTTGGCAATCCTTTCGCGTAGTTTGCTAGGTACTCCAGTCTCAACTAGTTGATTAGTCTGTCCATTCCATTTGAACAAGGTGTTGAGTCTCGGTTTATTACCTTCAAGTCCCGCCAGTTCCGATACTTCGGTTAGCGTACGAATGTGTTTGCCACCAACCGCAATCTTGCTTTGCATGATTATCAGATGCAGTGCATTCATCATTATAGGCGGAACATCCATAGGTGGGTTGATAAGCCTTGAAACCGTTTCTTGAGCTGTGTTGGCGTGAACAGTACCAAAACAACCCTCATGTCCCGTGTTCATAGCCGTAAACAGTGTTTTGGCCTCAGGACCACGTACTTCACCAACGATTATTCGGTCAGGTCTCATACGCAAGGTATTCTTCAGTAATGAGTCCATATCTACCTCTGGTTCTTCGGGTTTTGTTGAATTGAAGGTCTCAAGTTGCACATGATGCTCATGCATCAACTGAACTTCTGCAACATCCTCAATTGTAATCAGGCGGTCCTTGGAAGGTATGAAAGCTCCAAGTACATTTAGTGTAGTTGTTTTCCCTGAACCTGTTCCTCCGGCAACCAGTATGTTACATGGTGCAGATCCCATTCCGTCAGCAAACACCCATAGCAATGATGCCAGCCTTGGTGAAATGGTTCCGAACTTCATTAAATCTACAACAGTCAATGGATCACTCAGCTGTTTTCTTATGGTTAGAGTAGGACCATTTGGGGAAACAGGTGGAATCGTAGCATTCACTCGGCTACCATCAGGTAATCTACCATCCAGCAGCAGGTTCCCAGGTCCAACTTTTCGACCTACATATTTTGCAACTTTTTGAATAATGGAAGCTGCTTCATCCCCTGTCATTTTCAGGTTGGTGACACACATTCCGTGTTTTCGATGTGCTACCATAATTGGCTTATCTGGATGATTGTACATTATTTCTTCTAGATTATCATCATCCAATAACGGCTTCAAGACACCATAACTTGGGGATTTGGTCGCTTTTGTGACTTGGTAAAGTGGTCGCTCAGCATCGGGCCTTTCCACGATGTTGGCTGCGGGGTATTTTTCAATAATTCGTCCTTGTTCCATATTTATACAATTGAGATCTTCAGTGCTAGTAATAGCGTAGTTGTTGCTAAAAACATATAGATTGGCATTCTCCAGATGGCAGTTTTAGTAGTTTGCAAGATTACGGATTGCATCCAAACTCCTCCAGCACCTAATACCATCATATAGAAAAACATTGATTGATTCAACAGGCTCAATTCTACATCCAGAGTGAATGATCCAGCCTTACCGCTACCAAAGACTGCAACTATTAATCCTAATAAAATAGGACAAACTACAGATCCACCCCAAAGAATGAAATTTGCAGTTCCTTGAGTTTTGGTAAGTCTTTCCTTTCTAAGCATGTAGATCTCCCAGAATTCCTCAGAAATATTTTCCAGAGTCGTGGCAAAGCTACCAGAAGAGCTCAACGCAATATTCAGGATACTGACAATCCTTGATATCATAGGGGATTCAGTTCTTTTCGCGAAATCTTTCATTGCCATACTGAATCCATCATCTCTCATTCTGCTGACGGTATCTCTTAGCATCAGACCCATCCTGTCATTTCTGCCGGTGGCTATCGCATCTAGTGCAGATTCTACCCCCATTCCAGCCCTTAGTTCTTCGGCAAGGTCAGCTAATACATCAGGCCAGACCATTTCCAGTTCGTTTATCTGGTCCTGTTTTTTCTTTGCAGGCAGGTAAAACAATAGGCCCACAATGGCCCAGATACCAAGTCCTATCCATATGAGTCCGTGTATCTGGCCCATTCCATCTCCATTGAATAGATCGTCTAGAAAGCTCATATGCCAGGGTCCCTCGATTTGGTTTGTACAACCATTCCAGCGATTAAGATAGTTGCAATTATGAAAAGAGCAGGTACGCAGGTGTCAGGCATAGTTGGTGTATTGCCCATAAATCCTCCTCCTGCTGCTTTAGCGGATTCGACTAATCCATTAACTACAGCTCCAATAACAACAATGATTGGAATTAAGATGGATACAATCAGGAATTGTTCAGAGGTAGCAGTCAGCCCTTCTGTGAAGGCATCCAAATCAATTCTTCTATCCCTCGATTCTTTCTCGGCAATTGACCTCAGTCGGTCTATAACATTCGTATCCTCTTCTACAGACATAATTAAGGAGGATAATACCTTTCTTAGGCCAGCAGAACTGGTGCTTCGCATCTGAGTACGCATAGCATCACTGAAGTTTCTGCCGCTATCGGTATCTGAGAATATCTGTCTGAAAACCATACTAAGATCGCCATAGTCTTCATCAGCAATGTGTTTCATTGCCTCAGCAACACCAACGCCCGATTCAAGTAGAACCTCAATAGCTCGGATAGCGTATAGCAATTCTTGGTCGACTGACGCCAAACGTGACTTCAATACAGCCCCACTATAAACGCTTAGCTTCCTTCAGGAATTAAATCGAAGTCCCTTCCAATTCTTTACGATAGGTGAATGCCGCAATGTAGAATGAAAAGACCATTCCCCATTCACAAAGAGCAGTTAGATTAAGATAGGTTGACCTTTCTTGATCAACTGTTGGAGGATTATCTAGCCTGTAAAAGAATCCGTGCCCATCTTCAACAAGTTCTTGACTGTCCAAAGCACTGAAAATCACCATAAAGAGATAGAATCCCCATCCCAGGTAGACAGCTAGTCTTCTCGTATTATCACCCTTACCTGATTTTTCCAGGAGATGATTTGCAAAGGTACCCCAGATTAGGAAAGAGGTGAACAGCACACCAGCACTCACTCCATGCAGTACAGGATGTATATTCCAATGGAAATTTACAGTTATAATCCCACATACTCCACCAAACGATGCCATAATTCTGATTAGATCATTCCATGATTCATAATTCCCACCAGTTTCCCTTGCTATTGGTCTGAATATCCGGTGGAAAGTCTGTGCGAGCAGAATAAAGCAGAAAATACTTACAGTTAGGCCAGCACTGAATATGCTGGATTCAGGTTCAGCGAATGGCATTTCAGATATAATGGGAATAAAGGGTGCTACCCTTCCACTGGTGGTCGAAACAAGATAAGTTGTTACCAAAGTCAGAGCTCCAAGTCCTGCGCTTAATTCTAGAAGTCTCTTCGCATCTATTCGATTATTTCCCATTATTTCAGTACTGCCTGTGCCGCAGACAGCCTAGCAATGGGTACTCTAAATGGTGAGCATGACACATAATCCATGCCTACGTCATGACAAAAGTGAACAGATTTTGGATCGCCTCCGTGTTCTCCACATATTCCAACTTTCAAATCAGGTCTGGCACCCCTTCCCTTTTCAATACCCATTCGCACCAGTTCACAGACTCCTTCATCTAGGCTTGCAAAGGGGTCCTCGGGTAGGAGTCCCTGTTCCAGATACGAGGGCATGAATCCCCCTGTATCATCCCTGCTGAAACCGAATGTCATTTGTGTCAGGTCATTGGTACCAAATGAGAAGAACTCGGCCTTTTCCGCAATCTTATCAGCAATTATGGTTGCTCTTGGGATTTCTATCATAGTTCCAACCATGTAATTGCCGAGATTATCAATCTTTGATGCCACATCTCTAATTATCTTTTCTTGGTGATCGTATTCAGTGGACATTCCTGTCAAAGGTACCATTATCTCAGGATAGGTTTCAACACCTTCACCCGTAAGTTCAGCGGCTGCTTCAAGAATAGACCTAGCTTGCATCTCGGTAATCTCAGGATGAGTTATACCTAATCTCACCCCGCGATGCCCCATCATTGGATTGGATTCTTTCAGAGCATCGGATCTCCGGGCAAGTTCATTTGAATCTATACCAAGTGAATCAGAAAGTTGTTTCTGTCTCTTCTTATCATGAGGAATGAATTCATGTAGAGGTGGGTCCATCAATCTGATTGTTACGGGCAGTCCCTTCATTGCTCTCAATGTCTCTTTGATATCATTCTTCATGAAGGGAAATAGAGAATCCAACGCAGTTTTTCTCTCTTCAGTGTTATTTGACATTATCATTTCTTGCAGATGAAATAATGGCTTTTCAGACCCCTCACCGTAGAACATATGTTCTATTCTGAATAAACCGATGCCCTGAGCTCCAAATTCAAGGGCGCGTTTTGCATCCGCAGGCGTTTCAGCGTTAGTTCTGACTTTCAATTTTCTGATGCCGTCACACAAACTTAGGAAATGGGAAAGATAATCACTGGTTATGTCAGGTTCAATCAGAGATAATTCTCCTTCGTAGACTTTGCCTACAGTGCCGTTCAGAGTAATTTTATCGCCTTCTCGAATTGTTGTTCCTCCCACGGTAAATTCTCTTTGGGCAGAATCTACCTTCATTTCCCCAGCTCCGACGATGCAACACATCCCCCATCCTCTAGCAACCAATGCCGCATGGGAAGTCATTCCACCTCTTGAAGTCAGGATTGCAATTGAGGCCCTCATCCCTTCAACATCTTCGGGGTTTGTCTCTTCTCTAACCAATACCACTTTCTCACCTCTAGCTTCCCAATCAACAGCGTCTTGTGCAGTGAAGACAACTTTTCCAGTAGCCCCTCCTGGCCCTGCAGGCAGTCCCTTAGCCAGTAAACTGGTACTCTTTTCAGCCTCTGGATCTACAATAGGGTGCAAAAGTTCATCGAGTTGAGAAGGGGCCACTCTTCCAATAGCAGTCTCTTCGTCTATCAGTTTCTCCTTTACCATTTCGGATGCCATTCTAATTGCAGCCGTTCCATTTCTTTTTCCTGTTCTGCACTGCAACATCCATAATTTCCCAGATTGTATGGTAAATTCAATATCCAGCATGTCGTGGTAATGTTTTTCCAATCCGAGTCTGATAGTATCTAATTCTCTGTACAAATCAGGGTAATCCTGCTCTAGACTTGCCAGTTTACCACTATGCTCGGTCCTGCAAACTTCGTTCAAAGGATTTGGAGTTCTGATACCAGCAACAACGTCCTCACCTTGAGCCTTGGCCAACCATTCTCCATAGAAGTTGTTCTCTCCTGTCGCAGGATTCCTGGTGAAGGCTACTCCAGTAGCACTGTCATCTCCTAGGTTTCCAAAGACCATAGCTTGAACATTTACAGCAGTCCCCCATTCTCCGGGAATATTCTCTATTCTTCGATAAGCGATAGCTCTTTTTCCATTCCATGATAGGAAGACTGCAGATACAGCTCCCCATAATTGTTCCCAAGGGTCTTCTGGGAATGGTTTTTTGAGAACTTCCAATATCTTACCTTTGTATATCTCAACCAGATCTTTTAGATTGGTTGCTGATAATTCAGTATCCTCACTAACTCCAACTTGTTCTTTCATCTTTTCTAATTCGTGTTCGAGCTGGTTTCGAATTCCCATTCCCTCATCAGGTTCAATACCCGCTGCTTTTTCCATTACCACGTCCGAATACATCTGGACCAATCTTCTTTGAGCATCATACACGAATCTGGGGTCGCCACTCTGGGCAATCAATCCGTTGCGTGTAAAGTCATTCAATCCAACATTGAGCACAGTTTCCATCATACCTGGCATGGAAGTTCTTGCTCCAGATCTTACGGATAAAAGAAGTGGGTTATCAGGATCTCCAAATACAGTCCCCAGCCTTTCCTCAATATCCTTGAGAGAACTCTTCATTTGTGCTTCCAGATCCTCAGGATAGGACAATTTGTTCTCATTGAAATATGTGCATACCTCAGTTGTTATCGTGAATCCAGGAGGGACAGGAATATCTAATTTGGACATCTCAGCTAAATTTGCACCTTTTCCACCCAACAAGTTCTTCATCTCAGCATCACCATCAGTCATGCCTGGGCCAAACCCATAGACGTGTTTCTCACTCATTATACTCATGCTCATTGAGGACGGTATTAATCCACTTCCTCTTTATTTCATAGGGTCATGTAGTTTACCGATTAGAGGCCAACCAGACCACATCAGCCTATCGTCCAATTCTATCATTATCCTGTAAACTTCATCATATCCATCTATAACGTGCTCAACAATACACGGCTTGCACTCGTCACTTAACCATTTTCTAATTATCTTGGGATTTCCAAATCCTAAATTTTCAGCGATAACGCATAATTCAGACAATCGAATTTCTACCTGTCCGACAAAATCGGCAGATTCCTTAAGGGCCGTTGTAAGGTGTGTGAATCGAAGTCCTTCGTCATTTGCCAATTCACCTAAGTTATCCCTGCTAGGGGCGCCTTGTTCAATTAACATTTCTAACAGTTTCCGCTCTCCGTATATTTTGTTCGCAGCAATCAATAGAAACCTCAGACTTTCCCTCTTCTTTTCCTTATCCATTTTTATCCCTTAGGTAATTTGTAACGGCCAGAATATCGGTTTTTGAAGCTATTGCTGTTTCTTCATCAATAGTTTCTCCAAGTCCAATACACATCATTCTTTCGTTTGAATAATCACTCCAATCATTGCTAATTCCGTTGGTACGGTTCAGGATTATCATCCTATCTGTATCAGGGGTATTTTCAGTCAGATAATTCCATAGTTCAACAAAATTCTCGTCGGGTTTATTTCTACCATCCCCAACCACTACTTGTGTATCTGAAGCTTTGATCCAATCAATCCATATTTTTCCAATAGCAGTAGGAGCGTCAATCTCATAGAACATCATTCCATTCAATTCACAGGAATGGTCTAGCATCATATCAGGTACATTATCAGGAACCACAAAATTCCCCTTAGATCTGGGCAAACTTCTCATGAATGTTGATTTTCCGGCACCCATGGGTCCTGTGACCAATATGTAAGTCATCTTTTTCCTTCCTTTATGGCTTTGAAGATCCCCATTAGATTCTCGTATTCACCCTCGTCAGGATTACCTCTGGATATTAATCTTCTGAGAGTGGTTCTCGATCGATTCAGTCGCCTCCTAGGATAACTAGTTTCTTCCAATAAATTCATAATTCTATCAACCAGTCTTTCAAATTCTTCATTAGAAACAGCTTTTCGTTTTTTCGGATTCTTGTGATTTCCATCCCGATATATTTCATACAGTACAATTCCAACGGCATGCGACAAATTGAGGATTGGAAATTTGGGATTTGTAGGGATGGTTATGGTGGCTTCGCACAAGGCCAATTCCTCACGATATAGTCCATAATTCTCTCTCCCAAATATTAGAGCTGGTTTCTCTCTTTCCTTAATCAAGTTAGGTAATTCTTTGACGCTTTTGGGTGCTCTAAACCATCTTTTGTCGCCCTCTGGCTTGATTCCACTGGTAGCGATAGCTACATCACAATCTGCTAGTGCTTTCTCTAAGGTATCAAATCGTGACAAGTTTTCAAGAATAGGCTTTCCTGATTTAGATCTTGCATATCCGTCATCATCAATTTCACATCCTTTGACCAAGGCCAGATCATCTATTCCGAAATTCACCATCGCTCGTGCGACAGCCCCTACATTTCCCGGATGCTGTGGTTCAACTAGGACAATTCTTGTCAATGTAACACTACTCGGTCTTTAATTTTTCTTGGATTTCTCTTGGCGAGTCCTCGATATCCTTCATTTCTAGAAAGTTTTCGTTTGAACCTTTCAATTCATTGAGTTTTTCTTGAGCTGGTAATAGTCTTCGATTATAGGAACCAACAGTTTTATTGTATGAATTTATGCTGCTTTGCAGACCTTTTCCTATTCCTTCTACATGGCCTATGAATGTATCGATTCTATCAGCCAGATCCTCAGTAACTGCCAAGATTTTCTTCGCGTTGTGGTTTCTCTCTTCTTGTTGCCAACTGTAAAAAACAGAACGGAGCAAAGCAAGAAGAATGTAAGGAGATGCCAGAATAACATTCTTCTCAACTGCCTCTTCCCAGAGGGTGGGCCTGTGCAATAATGCTATTTGCAACATGTGTTCACCTGGCATGAACATTATAACAAAATCAGGCGATATTTTGTTTCCACTTTCATCTTTTATACTATCTTGATAACTTTTCTGACCTAGTGATTTTACAGTTTCCCATACATCATCTGCAAATTGCCCCATCAATTTTTCTTTCTCATCTTGATCTTTAGAATCATAGGCATCCAAGAGCCTTCCAGGTGCCTTGGAATCAATTACCAATTGCCTACCACCAGGCATGTTTATGATTGCGTCAGGGCGCTGCTTTGAACCATCCTTAGTTTCGATTGTTTTTTGTTCAACATAATCCACATGTCTCAGCATATTGGAGTGCTCAATTACCCTTCTGAGTTGAACTTCACCCCAATTCCCCCTCATTGAATTATCACTAAGAGCTGAGGAGAGTTTAGTGGCCGACAATTCTAGACCTTTGTACTGTTCTTGTAATAGTTTCACATTCTCAGATATGGAACCGTAGGCTTCGCCCCTATGTTTTCTCTCTTTTTCAATCAGTTCCTTTAGATCCTTTAATTCCTCTCTTAAAATCTTAGCCTCAGTTTCACTTGAGAGCTTTGCTTTTTCGATACTTTCTAGATCCAAAGTATCCCTCTCAATTATTTTTTCTTTGATTTCAACTTGCACATCCTTTATCGCTTGGATGTTAAAATCTTCTTGTTTATCGTCTTTATTTAGATTAAAATAAATCATTAGAACAATCGTGATTATTAGAAGTCCGATAATAATCTGCTCTAGCATGCCATGTTAAACTAACCTGACTAATTAGTATTTTGTCTAAAGTTCCTTCATCGAGGACACCAGTTCAGTCATCATTTTCTTCCCGTCACCGAACAACATCATGGTCTTGTCTTCATAGAATAGGTCATTGTCCACGCCAGCATATCCTACAGACAAGGATCTCTTCACCATGACAACCACTCTGGCCTTGTCCGCATCGATTATTGGCATTCCTGCCAATGGCCCTTCACCGCTTCTGGCCACGGGATTTACAGTATCGTTGGCCCCGACGACCAGAGCTACATCACATTCTCCCATTTCCGAGTTGATATCATCCATCTCAATCAATTTCTCGTAAGGAACATTAGCCTCAGCCAATAACACATTCATGTGACCGGGCATTCGACCTGCTACGGGATGAATACCATATTTCACTTCACATCCATTTGCCTCCAAGATATCAGCAAATTCGCGAACTTGGTGCTGGCACTGAGAAACAGCCATACCATATCCTGGAATAATCACACATTTTGATATTCCATCACAAATCATGGCAACCTCATCTGGATCCGAACCCACTTTGGTACGAGTCACCTTCTCTTTGTCTGATCCTCCAAACGATTTGAAAAGAACGTCAATCAGGTGTCGATTCATCGCTTTGCACATTATGTTTGTTAGAACTAGTCCAGCAGCCCCGACCATAGATCCTGCAATTATCAGAACGTTGTTACTGATAATGAAACCAGTGAAGGCGGCCGCGACCCCAGATAGAGAATTTAGTAGACTTACCACTACTGGCATATCTGCTCCACCAATAGGTAGTACGAACAGTAGGCCCAGAATACAGGATAAGACAATAATCCCTATGACATAGTCTTGGTTTCCAGGTTCTTCTATGCTCATATAGATCAAACCTACAATTCCAATCAGGAATATTCCTTTGACATAATTCAACCATTCAGGACCCCACGTCGGTGTTCTGTACCATTTTCCAAATATCTCAAATCCTCCCTTCAATTTCATCATAGCCAATAAACTTCCAGTCAGGGTCATCCATCCTACTAAGGTTGAGAGGCCAATTGCGATCCAAGCTACATGGAATGTTAGCCAATCAGTAGGGATAGTACCATTGTTAATCATTCTGAAGACTTCAGACGCGGCAACAAGTGCGCTTGCAGCTCCCCCAAAACCATTGAACAGAGCGACCATTTCTGGCATCCCAGTCATCTGGACCCTCACAGCCATGATGTAGCCGATTATTCCTCCTGCCACCAGTCCGGCCGGGATTAGTACTGTACCTTCTATCCCATCCCCAAAATTCATCTGTGCTACGGTTACAACTACAGCTACCAGCATCCCTGATGCAGCATAGAGGTTACCTGTAGGAGCGGTACGCGGATGCCCCAATTTCTTTAAGCCTAATATAAACAGAATTGAGGCAATCAGATATCCAACATCCCAGATTTCAGGCTCAAAATCCATCTATTTCCCCCTCCTCTTACCGGCAATCATGTTCAGCATCCGGTTAGTAACCGCAAAGCCTCCAACCACGTTGATTGTTGCCAAGACCAATGCAGCGAATCCAAGCCATGCTGCCAATGGATAATTACCCGAATCCGAGGCAACATTACTAGCAAATAATGCCCCAACGATTGTAATTCCAGAAATCGCATTTGCGCCAGACATCAGTGGTGTGTGTAGGGTTGGTGGGACTTTCGTGATAAGTTCAAATCCCAAGAAAATTGCAAGTGCAAATATTGTGATTGCGGCAATCAGGGTGACCAGTTCCACTATTTCAACACCTCCTTCAGTCTAGTGTGGTTTCCATGAATCTTTCCGTTCTCTGCAATCAGAATTCCTCCATATCCGGCAGATGTGCCGCCTTCATCCCCGGTCAAAACCTGTTCTTCTGGATTTATTACCAGTTTCCCATCGTCAACTAATACGGTTACGAAGTTGGTAATATTGTTTGAGTACAACATTGAGGCTGTATTTGGTATAGTTCTACAAAGAGTAGGTATTCCTATGATTGTGACTCCATCTTTCTCAACAATCTCACCTCTCTTGCTTCCAACAATATTTCCTCCCGTGTCTGTATTCATATCAACAATTACAGATCCTTCTTTCATTTCTTTAGTCATTTTATCATTATTTTCTTTATTGAAGAATAATTTAGGAGCATCAGCACCAAATAATCGAGCAGTTGTAATAACAACATCAGCATCCTTTACAGCACCCATTAATGCATTATCAAAAGCTTCCTGAAGCCCTTTGTCTGTGAATAGGGTTGCATGACCACTAGAACTCTCGGCGTCTTTCCATCCCGGGACATCAATGAATTTTGCCCCCAAACTCTCAGTATCCTGTTTAGCGGCCAATCTCACATCGATAGCCTGGATAGTCGCACCTAGTCTCTTAGCAGTCGCAATGGCTTGCAAACCGGCTACGGCAGCACCTTGGATAACAAATTTCGCAGGCCTTACTGTGCCAGCTGCAGTCATCATCATAGGGACCATCTTCGAAACGTGTAGAGATCCCATCAAGGCTGCCCTGTATCCAGATAGATTGTCCTGGCTCGAATTGACATCCATGGCCTGTCCTCTGGACAGTCTTCTGGGAATTACATCTAGGGAAAGTAATGTAATTCCTGCGTCTATTATCTTTTTTGTTTGCTCTAAATTTCGGAAAGGATCGGACACGCAAGCCAACATTTGGCCTTTTTTCATCATTTTGAAATCGGGGACATCAATTGAAACAATCAATTCAGATTCCATAACCTCTTTCAGATTCCCTATCTTTCCCCCTTTATCCTCATATTCTGAATCAGAATAGTCAGATTTTTCTCCAGCCTCTTTTTCGATAATGACATCAAATCCCAATTTTTTCAATTTAGGTATAGAAATAGGTACAATCGAGACACGCGTTTCGTTTTCATCCTTCTCTTTTGGTACTCCTAAACGCATTTCGTTTTCCCCATTAAATATTTGAGACTAAAACAGCCTATGATACGGGTTACAAACACGCTGATAAAAGTTTTCCTACTATTTGCCAATTTCTCGAGCAATGACTAATCTCTGAACCTCTTGTGTTCCTTCATAGATCTGCGTTATTTTTGCATCTCTGAAGAACCTTTCAACTGGGAAATCGGTAGTATAACCATAGCCGCCCATAATCTGAACCGCCTTTTCTGAAACCCACATTGCTGTGTCACCGGCATTAAGTTTTGCGAATGAAGCCTCCAATGTGTGTCTATCACCATTTTCTTCATAGTGTTTCATTTTGGACCATGCTGCCTTGTAGACCTGTAGTCTCGCAGCATCGATTCGCATAGCCATTTCAGCCAAATAGTTGCCGATTGACTGATGAGCCGCTATGGGTTTTCCAAAAGTCTCTCTTTCTTTTGAATATTTCAGAGCAGCCTCATATGCGCCCTGTGCAATTCCAAGAGCTTGGGCAGCTATTCCGATTCTCGAATTATCCAAGGCATTCATTGCGATTGCAAATCCTTTTCCAAGCTTTCCCAACACATTTTCTTTAGGAACCTTGCAATTGTCGAGTATCAGAGTACAGGTGTCACTGGATCGAATTCCCAGTTTGTCTTCTTTCTTTCCTATCTTGAAACCTTCAAAGTCTTTCTCTATGATGAAACCAGTTACACCACCATGCTTTTTCTTACCATACTCCGGATCATCTGTCACCTTGGCAAAAACCACGAAAAGGTCTGCAGTGGTACCGTTTGTCACCCACATTTTCTCTCCATTTAGAATAAAATTCGAACCGTCTTCAGTAGCTTTGGCAACCATTGCGGCAGCATCAGTACCAGACCCCGCCTCACTCAAAGAGTAAGCTCCCAAATGTTCACCCGAAGCCAGTTTAGGCAGGTATTTTTTCTTCTGTTCCTCGTTTCCGTTCAGTGCAATGGTCATAGAACATAACCCTACATGAACTGCAACCATGACCCCTAGTGAAGGATCAACTCTGGATAATTCTTCAACCACAATCGCTTCTGAGATATCATCTAGTTTCTGACCACCATATTTTTCGGATATTGTCATCCCTGCAAATCCGAGTCCGGCAAATTCCTTGAATTCATCGATTGGAGGTCTTTGTTCCTTATCCCTTTGATGGCAACTGGGGCCAGCTACGGTCTCGGCGAAATCACGTACCATATCCCGAATCATTGTCTGATCATCAGTTTCTGCAAAATCCATCCTAACCTCCCATGAGCTTGATTATCGCCTCTGCCGGTTCTCCGCCACATTCTTCCAGTGCGGTTTTGGCCTTCTCTTGAGACACTCCGGCTTGTGAAGCTACTAGTTCGATATCCTCATTTGGTATACTTGTATTTTCATCCTCTCCATCCAAACCTCTTTCTTGAGGTTCTCCAATAATTTGATAGGTCTGTTGTCCCATCATATTCATTGCACTTACAGACGGGTTACTGAAATACAATTCCTTTTCTTTGGTCCTGATTATAACCTCGGTAGCATCAATTTCCTCAGTTGAATTCTGCAATTGTTTTTGCAATTTTTTCATCATTCGGGGATTCATACGTCCCATACCTGGCATCATGTTCGTGTTACACCCTCCCCTCTAAAAGAATTTATGTCAGCCGATATCGTAGAACAACGGCCATATCTCCCAGACCTGCCAGCATCTCCCCTCCATGATGGTGCGAAGAGATTTCAATTATGGAGGTTCTGTTTCTATCTGCTAGATTCATTAATTTTCTCCCCTCTTTACTTCTGGTTTTTTCCGATAAAATTAGCATTGATTCTGCAGCGCCAGCACTAATCGCGTTTCCGACTTCCATCTTACCGTAGGTTGCCATATCCTTGGAAAGAGCCTCCCTGAGTTTCTCAACAGCAGCCATTTCTTCTTGGATTTTTATTCTAGCCACTGCTTTTGGCAAGGTCCCTCTACTAATCGCCTCATGAATTCCTGTCATCCCTCCCTGACCAGAATTTTCGACCACACACCCTTCGAATATCTCTGGGGCGTCATTTCTTCCGACGGCCACAAAATCTTCTTTGAGAAATCCCGGCCCAATAACAACTACGATTGCATTTTTGATGTGTACATCAGCAAGTTGCTTAACAGTTCTGCTATAGAATGCCTTCAATTCTTCACCCCCCGCTGATTTTCCACTACCTGCTCGATTGAGGGTTTTTACCTCACGAATACCATACGTTCTCAATTCGGCGATTGTTATGCTGTCACTTTCTATTGCAACAGCCAGTGCAGTTACGGTTGGTTGTGCAGCTTCTTTCAGCCGTTTCTTTTGGTGGGAGTGCCATTGTGCCTTTCCAATCTCGAAATCATCACCAGGTTCTAGTATCAATGTGTGATGAGAACCTTGATCCCTCTCTCCGACTGCAATCACACCATGACACCTTAATCTCCGGCCGAACGATTGATATTCTACATTCTTGACTTCTAATGTCAATTTCATTTTCTGTTTTTTCCCTCTTTCTTTTCTAATTCTATCAGATTGTACAGCCTCTCTCCTTTCAGTTAGAGCTCTGACCATGTCACCTTCATCTAGAATTAGGTTCAAATGGTATAGATCATCTTCGTGTTCTAGTCTGATGTGATAGATATTGATATCACGTTTTTTTACTCTCAAGGGACCTCACAGGTACATAGTGATGTCTAGATTCTTAGCCAGTTCCTTGTAACGATTTCTTATTGTGACCTCAGTGACACCCACTGTGTCAGCAATGGTCTTCTGGGTCTTTCTTTGGTCGTATACCACGGACGCAATGTAAATTGCAGCTGCAGCAACTCCTGTAGGCCCTCTGCCCGAGGTCAATTCAGCCTCAATTGCCTGGTTCAGTATATTTATTGCGGCACTCTCTACATACCCTGGTAATTCGAGTTCTCTGCAAAAACGAATTATATATACAGCAGGTGAGGCAGGTTGTAGATTTAATTTCAATTCCCTTGAGATGTACCTGTAAGTTCTTCCAACTTCTTTCTTTGAGGCTCTTGAGGCCTCTGTGATCTCACTAAGTGTTCTTGGGACTTCACATCTTCTACAGGCACCATAAAGCGCTGCTGCCGCTACTCCTTCCACTGAACGCCCTCTGACTAGGTTATCTTGTACAGCCCTTCTGTAAAGCATTGCAGCTTCTTCCCTTACCTGCCGGTGTAATCCAATCTTTGAAGCGAGTCTATTAAGTTCGTTAAGAGCTTGAGCCAAATTTCGATCAGCAGAGTTAGAGGCTCTGGTACGATTCTGCCATTTTCTCATTCTATAAACCTGGGAACGGTTTCTGGTAGGTACGTTGTTGCCATAGATGTCTCTGCTCCCCCATCCAATATCTGTAGACAGTCCTTTATCATGAACCATGACAGTCATCGGTGCACCCCCTCTGGCCCTTCTCTCGTTCTGTTCAGAATCGAAGGCCCTCCATTCAGGCCCTTGATCAATTACCTGGTCGTCAACAACTAGTCCACAGTTCCTACAGGTGACCTCTCCACGCTTATAATCTCTAACAATATGTTCGGAATCACATTCCGGGCATTCAGTCAATTCCTCAAGGTCTACTTCTGGGACTTTTTTTGTGTTATCAACGGAGTTTTTTCCTGAGTCTTTCATAGGGCTTAATTGCCATGTCATTTTGGCATTATAAGGCTTGGCCCACAGTCTTTAAATTATAGGAAGTCACACTAGGTGGAACATCATTTCTTTGAGCAACTTATTTATCACACCCATCCGACCTACCTAGGTAATGACAAGGGTCCGAGATCCCATTCACGATTACATCGATTTGACTCCTTTGGAGGTTAGATTGGTCGACACTCCAGCTTACCAGAGATTGCGCTGGATTCGCCAATTGGGTCCAGCTAATCTGGTCTATCCTGGCGCAAATCATACTCGACACGAGCATTGTATGGGGACTAGCCATGTTGTTAGTAGAATAGCAGATTCTATAGGCTTGGATTCACATGATAAGCAACTAGTCTCCGTGGCAGGATTATTGCATGATTTAGGCCACTCACCTTTTTCCCACCTCGGGGATGAAGTCGCTGGTTTGGCAAATCATGTAATCCAAACTACTAAAGTGGTGTCCGATACAGAAATATCAGACATACTATCCGAAGAAGGTATAGATTCAAAAGAGATTAATGAAATAATCCAAGGTGACCACAAATTAGGTCCTTTGGTCTCTGGCGATTTGGATGGGGACCGTCTTGATTATTTGGTTCGTGATGCACATTATACTGGTGTTAGTACTGGAGTTGACGCTGGACGGTTGATTACGACTATGGCAATGGTTGATGAAAACCTAGTAGTGCGTCAGGGCGGCCTTGCCGCAGTCGAAGCCCTCTTGACAGCAAGGTTTGCAATGTATCCTACAGTATATTTTCATCCTTTTGTTAGAGGGGCTGAATTAATGTTGGCTCGTGCAGCCAATACGGCAATATCGTCTAACAAATTTACGTCTCAGGATTTCACAACCTTTACAGATCACCAATTCTTGTCAGAATTGGATAGAGCCGGTGGCTTCCCTCAGAAGATTGTAAAAGACTTTGAGAACCGTAGGATTGTAAAATCAGCAGTTAGCATAACCAAGAAACAAGCGGAAGATTCGGGCCTGAATAGATCCAGTAAAGAAAAATATGAGAATTCAATAGCTACTAACCTGGGACTCGATTCTTCGGATATTTACGTTGATCTTCCCCCCTTGTCAGTTGTTCCAGGTCTGAAAGTCAAGATTTTGAAAGACAATAATGAGGTCGTTCTGGCCCGCAATCTTTCAAGACTAGTATCTGGCCTGTATGAAGCCCAATTTGACCATTGGCGCGGTCGAGTGTATGGTCCTTCAGGGATTGAAGATGAAGTATCATCTGAGGCTAGTAAGGTTCTTGGTTTATAGATGTCAAAGACCATTCAGAAATTTATTGAAGGCCTAGGTTGGAGGGTAGATAATTATTCATGGGATGGTAACGCCCATTTGTTCTATGTTGACGAGCCTGAAAACCTCGACGAACGATTCGAAGAGTTAAGGCTGGCCTTCAAGGCAACTAGTAAACTAGGGGCTGAACGCACATTTCCAATGCTGAGGAGGGCAGGTAATGAACTAATTCTGGTTGTTTTACCCCAGCCAACATTAGATTATACACAGAATCGGACAAATCTGTACCTTCTTATTGCCACTATTTTCACAACTACTTGGGCAGGCGCTATGTGGTGGGCTTCCTATGCGGATTCCAATGTTCTTGAGATGAGTTGGTGGTGGTTGAGAATTTTAATAACCCCAGACGTTTTCTTCATGGGTTTTTTGACTTTTTCTCTTCCATTAATGGCAATTCTAGGAGCCCATGAGATGGGGCATTACTACTACGCCAAGAAGCACAATCTGGATGCTTCTCTTCCATTTTTCCTACCGATGCCACCCATGATCTTCCCATTTGGTACGATGGGTGCCTTCATTTCCATCCGAGAACCGATACCTAATCGCAGGGCGTTGCTAGATGTTGGTGCTAGCGGCCCGATTGCAGGTTTGTTAGTTGCAATCCCAGTAACCTTACTTGGCTTCTGGTTAACTGAACATAATGCAGTTCCCGTACCTATTGATTCAGGGGATTCTTTGTACCTTGGTTCATCTATATTCTTTGGGGCATTGTCTTCATTGAGTGAATTATTCTATCCTTCATCCGGAGACTATCTTTCACATCCGGTGGTCCTTGCCGGGTGGACCGGTTTTTTTGTGACTGCCCTTAACCTAATGCCTGCAGGTCAACTTGACGGGGGCCACATTGCGCGGGCCTTGTTAGGTCCAAAATCGAATGGCCTTTCCTATACGGTCATTTTTCTTCTGATACTTATGACGTTCTATGGAATACCTGGTTTTGGCCCACCATATACTGGTTGGGCGATCTATGCTATGCTGATTTTCTTTCTAGGGACCTCACACCCTCCTCCTTCCGAGGAATTATCTGATTTAGGCAAATCCCGATTTGCAGTGGGTGCGTTAACAGGTCTTATTCTACTGACTACCTTTACACCCTCTCCAATCTTTGAAGTAGATTCACCATTTTCCTTGGATATTGATGTCGATGAAACGAATTTTAGCCCAGTTTTCAATGAATCTAACCAGACATCTTTGAGGATTCTTAATAATGGACAGAGTGAAGGGTGGGACAATATTACGGTCAATATAGGTAATCTGGACAATTTCACATTGGACTTGCGTGTCGATTATGTTAATATCAGTGAATTGGATAATCAGTTTGATTCGACATCACCTGAATTCTTAGAATATGTTAATGATGATGGAACAAACCTTACTTTGAATCTTACGTCCAGTTCCTATGCCAATCTGACCTTGACTATAACTCCCGTAGGCCAAGTTGAAGCTGGAAAATACACTTTTAACATAGAATTATTGAGCCGAACCGAACGGGTTTATAGAACGACCTTTGCCTTGACCGTAGAGGAACAGAATTAATGGACGTCTTTGAAGGTAAGACATGGATTTCAGGGCAGGGGCTAATAGATACGTGTGTAGGTGTATCTGATGGTAAGATAGTCTCCGTCAAGAAGATTCTCAAAGGCGATAAGCATACTGTGGCAGATGGTTTGATTCTACCTGCTGGATTTGATATGCACGTACATTTTAGAGATCCTGGATACCCTCATAAAGAAGATTGGACGAGCGGGTCTCAATCTGCGGCCTGTGGTGGCGTTACAGCAGTTGTAGATATGCCGAACACCAATCCATTCACCTCGAACATTGAAACCTTTAATGAAAAAGTATCTTTAGCGTCCTCGAAGTCCTTGGTTGATTTTGGGGTCGGTATGAATGTTGAAGAAGGTCTGACAAGCAAACCCTGGTTTGACACTGTCCCTTCTGCATTCTGGAAATTATACCCTTATGGCGTTAGTTCCGAGCAATATTTTGACTTGGCTAATGACGTTCTGGAGAAAACCAGCAAACCCTTGGTCATCCATGGTGAACATCCTGATCACATGCATGACCAACCACTTCACAAATTATCGGATCACACACAAAACCGGTCGAGGGCCGAATCCGAATGCCTGTCTGCGATGCCCTCTTCTGAGAATTTACATGTTGCCCACCTATCGTCTTTGGAGGGATTAAGATCCATGCCAGAATCCGCTACCTCAGAGGTTTGCCCCCATCATTTGCTCCTTAGTCTGGACAGTTGTGCTTCACTAGATTGCAAAGTGGATCCTCCATTACGTTCAAGAAAGGACAATGATGGATTGTACAAGGCCTTTCGAGAAGGAACCATACCAATACTAGCGAGTGATCATGCTCCCCATACCATTGAGGAGAAAACATCTGAAGCTCCACCTTCCGGCATCCCGGGTGTTGAGACTATGATTCCTTTAATGCTGAATGAAGTGTCCGCAGGCCGTCTTGACCTAGGTCGTTTGGTCAATGCAATGTCTGAGGCTCCAGCTTCCAGACTTGGTCTAGAAAGAGGCAAAATCGAAGAAGGTTTCACGGCCGATTTTATGGTGGTTAATTTGAAACAAGTCGATCCTATAGATGTAGATACCTTACATTCGCGTGCATCCTGGACCCCTTATCAGGACTGGCCTGCCGTCTTTCCATCCAGTGTATACCGTAGAGGTGCTTTGATTTCTCATAATCAGGACCCTATAGGTACTGGTGGAGGACAACATCTTTTTGGCTGATTCACGTTTATTTATCTGACGAAACTTTAATACTGTCATTAATCGGGTACACAAGTGATGAGACATCTCTGGCAAACCCTGGCACTTGCCGTTTTCGTTTTTTTGGCATTTTCAATGCCGTCTGAGGCTGAATCACGCGGAAGTGATTTCGCAGATGTCAAATTTTATCAATCAAGAGATTGTGTTGGCGAAAATTGCGGTCTTGTCACAGAAGAACCAATGTCGGGTAAACCGAAACATTGGGTGGCACAGAATGATCCTCCAGTTCAAAATGAGTATTACCCCTTGGCAACTTGGGAATTAAATATGGGTGGCCCTCTTGATTTAGGGGACTCATATAGTTACGTAATTTGGGTTGAATCTACAAACGTTCAAGAAATAAATCTCAGAACAACGTTATTCATAACATGGATTGATGTTTCAGTTGATCCTGCAGAAACACGAAGGACGAATATATCTATTGATGAAGTTGGAAAGTCAGCCCCATTCGGCACGCTCTTGAATGGAAATTATACGGTTGAGTTAGAAAGTTCAAGCCTGGACAAAAGTGAGTTTCCAAATGGTGTGCCACCTTATACTACATTTGGAATGAAGCTTGAGACTAGTATACGTTGGGCTCCAGATACTCAAAACAATACAGCTTGGATAAAAGGAGATAGTCCTGATTTCGACTCTTCTCTGACAATAAATTTTAGGCATGTGGATATAGCAGATGACTATACTGGCTATTTCAGTAATGACAGGGTCGACGAAGTAGGTGGAGACTCGTTGTTCATCAAGGTTAATGTTACCAACGCGCTCGGTGCAGATAATCTTGATACATCTAGCGTTTCTATAGCGGTTCAAGGAATTGCAGGTGGCGGTACTTTCAAAGATTCAGTTATAGCCAAGGATAAACATACTTATGCAAAATACATCCAAGGTACTTGGTGGTATCAGGAGGATCAAGGGGTTGTTTCAGGAGCCTACAATATTGAGGCGTCCATCAATGACATATGGGGCAATGAGTGGTCTGCTCAAATCTCGTATGAGCTGATTGTTGATGAATATGGTCTTGAAATTGAATTTGGTGAAGGCTATAGTAGCAATGGCCAACTTCCCAAAGGTGGCAAGGTAAATTATGAATTTATAGTAAATAATCGAGGTAATACACGAGACATCTTTGAAATTGAATTGGACGACTCAGATTTATCATCCGGATGGGAAGCCAACATTCTTTCTCAATCAACATTAGACCTCCCTGAAGGACTATTTGGTTACGTACAAGTCAGAGTTGAGGCCCCTGTCTCAGCACTGGGTGGGAGTGATGAGCGAGTCACAGTCATTGTTACATCCTCAGGAAACTCAAACGTAAATGAGGAAGTCAGACTAGAGACAACCGTCAGAACCTACGGCGTTGCATTTGTTTCACCGCCAGATGAGATAAGAATCGATCCAGAGAATCTCGACATTGATGGTTATTATCGATTCAGTGTGAATATCAGAAATACAGGTAGTGATAAGGACACCTACAAATTGGATGTCACTACAGCCCGTAGTGATTGGACCGTCAGGGTAGAAATCGATGGCAATGAAATAGCATCACTCACAGTTGGCAAGTCGGGGATGGAGAAGGTAGATATCATACTCAGACCTGTCAATTATGAGGATAGTTTAGGTGATTCTGTTGGTTTCCTTTTAACAGCAGATTCTGTATCTCCAGGAGATGGTTCAGCTTCTCTTTCTTTCGACCTTTTTATGGAGATTCCATTAGATCGGATTGCAGATTTGTCAGTCAGTGTGGATGACGTTCTGATTAATGGTAAACCTCAGACGATTCTAACAGCAGAGGATTTGAATTCAGCTGAACCAATCCAGCTTCAAATCAAAATACACAACAATGGCGGAAAGGCTACAGGACCGTTCAGTGTCAAATTGTATCTTGGGCAACTCGTTATTGACGAATATAGAGTTTCGCAGGGAATCAGTGGTTTTGGTGTCGAACCAGTTATATTGAACTGGGAGAGCCCATCTTCAGGGTCCTCAACTCTGAAAATTTTCGTGGATTTTGCACAAGAGGTTGACGAATTGAATAGTAACAGAGCAGATAACTCACTGAGTTTGCCTATATTTGTCAGTGAAAAGACCACCTCCAGCAGTGGCAATGATGAAGATGATCCTCTCTTGATAGGTCCCAGTTCAATCATCACGTTTTCAGTTTTGGTGACTTTATCTATTATTTGTCGTAGAAGGCATTAGTCACTATTTATCCAGTTAACAAGTTTTTATATCTGGCTTTTTGTACAACAGATTACTTCGGGGCTCTGTTTCTCCGTAGTGTGACCAGTAGCGGGGTGGGGTAGCTAGGAAATCCCGTCGGGCTCATAACCCGGAGATCGATGGTTCAAATCCATCCCCCGCTACCATTATTATTAAGCAACCTTTCTGCGAGTAAATTGCGCAGGATAACTGAGCACACAGCTGACGCAGGTATAGAAGTGGAGACAGTTTCACTTTCTGAGGCATTCAATGAGGTCAGTCTAGCCTTTACAGAGATTATTACTGGTGGTAATTTACCTCAGTCTAAACTCTCTCATGTTATTGAACTGGAGTCTACAGAACTGGATTCCCTTCTGGTTAAATTTGTTTCAGACTTGATTTTTCTTTTTGATACGAAAGATTTTTTAGTTGGTTCTGCGAAAGTAGAAATCAAAGTCGATTCGCTTTTCGTTTTGGAGGGGACCTTATTTGGAGACACTTACAATCAATCTGAGCACGGCTATGGTGTTGAAATCAAGGCAGTGTCTTATCATCTTCTGGAAGTAATTTCGGGACCTCCATCTAAAATTAAAGTCATACTTGATCTTTAGCAAAGTCTAAATCTATGCATTCTCTTCGTGTTTCATGGTTTGGTCGGCGTTAGCTTACAATCAAGGCAAATTGGTTAAGCCAATTTGGGATTCCAATAGGTTTAGCTTTCAGGTTACCGAATCAGAATTATCATTTTCTGAGACTCAAGATCCAACACTAATCTGGGATATGAGAGGAATAATCAAGAACCGACCGGACCCTTTCCCTTTACCTTTTAGTCCCAAAGAGACATACCTTGATTGTGGTTTGAAATGGGGAGAGGATATTATTGATTTGATTATGGCCGATAGAGGGACAGTTGTCCTTCCATTAAGAAATCTGAGAGGATTTGATGAATTGGATAACGCATTGTCATACGCTGAGCATACTATCATAGGAATAGACTGGTCTCAGGAAGTTGAATCAGTTAATGATGACTTTTCAATTGATATTGTCAGGCTTTTGAGGCAGCTTCATCAAAGGGGCCAAATGGATATTCTGGTATACAGTTTGACGGGTGAGTATCCATATATTCCTGCAGGAGCGACCGCCAATTTCAATATTAAATTAGCAACCCTGTCTGAAGTCAGACCAATCCCCTCCTGGGCCCAAGGAGTATTCTCTTTCGAATAAGTTTGGATGTTACATATAGGTATCGATGACACAGATTCCATAAAGGGAGGGTGCACAACTTGGTTGGCAACCGAGATTATAGCCGAATTATCGGAGTTTGATCTTATTGGACCACCTCGCCTCGTACGCCTTAATCCGAATGTACCATGGAAGACCAGAGGTAATGCAGCGGTTGGCCTGACGTTTGGAAAAGGTGTTGGCTCAAAGACCCTTGTGGGTGAATTTGAAAAAGGAAGAATTTACATGTACACCGCTGGTAGAGATACGGAATACGACAAGTATGCAATACTTGAGAGGATTTCCAAATTGGTAATGGCCGGCTCTATGCCAGATTCTCAACCTGGGATCGTGATCTCAGATGTATTTTTACCTGAAGGTTTGTATTGGCAGGGAGTAACCAACATCGTCACAGAGGAAATCCTATCTGATGCTACCGAAGGCACAATCAGTCAGGGATATAGAGGTTCACGAGGCATATATGGTGCAGCTTGTTCTATCGCTTGGACTGGTAGTTCGAGTAAGCCCAATGGCATCTCCCATACTTGGGAATTGATAGGATATCGTGAAAAGGAAAAGTGGGGTTCCAAAAGAGACATCTCAACATCTAGCGTTCATGAAATTGGACATCTTGAAGGAGTATTCTCATGTCATGATTCTGATGGAAAGGTCGCAATGGTTCCCAATTCACCATGTCCTGTCCTTTGGGGTTTCCGGGGTACAGACCACAAGACACTAATCGATAATTTTGATAATTTAGGTCCCGAAAAACCACTTCGCTGGCTTTTATACAAAACAAATCAGGCCACTGACGATCATCTCCGGACTATGGAGATTTCAGATATTTCAGATGGCGATAGCGTCTGGCTCGAAGTTGAGGTTTCTTCAAAGCCCAATGTGATTAAGGGCGGTCATCGCTTCTTCAAGGCCAGTGACGGCCAAGGATATACAGTCAAATGTGCTGCATTTGAACCAAGTAAGACCTTCAGACATGCCATTGATAGGCTTGAAGTTGGAGACACACTGATTGTTTGCGGCAGTTTCAAGAACGAGACTATCAATCTAGAAAAGATTCGGATTCTGGAGTTGACAAAACGTTTCTCAAAGTCAGCTAATCCTGTCTGTGATTGTGGTAGAAGAACTCATTCTTCAGGTAAGGGCATGCATTATCGCTGTAAAGTGTGTGGTAAGAGATATGATAGGCCTGAAATGATAGAGGTCACTCCAGATCTGGAAATTGGCTGGTATGAGCCTCCAGCTTCAGCAAGAAGGCATCTTACCACTCCAGTTTCCCTTATGCGTTAAGGAGATTAAGCCCCTTATTATGATTGGGCAGTGACTATCATTGACCTGTTAATAGAAAATTGGAGATATGCGATTCTTCCAGTCTTAGGTATGCTAATTGGCTGGGGAACGAACTGGCTGGCTCTAAAGATGCTTTTCAAGCCACGTAAGCCGTTCGGAGTTGGTCGATACAAGATTCAGGGATTAATTCCAAGTCGACGTAATGACCTCTCAGGTACTATAGCCAAGACCATATCAGATGAGTTACTTTCCTCGGAAGATCTGGTCAAAGCAATGAATGAATTGGATATCAAGGGAATTGCCTTATCTCAGGTCAATTCAATTGTAGAAAAGAAGATTGAATCTCTGGACTTGAAAAATTCGCCTCCACTTGGTATGTTGCATGATACGATAGTAAGTACAGCTCAATCAATAGTTTCCAGTCAGGTTGAAGACTCTATCGATGATTTTCTTGATAATATGGGTGATCATGTTTCTGGAAATCTGGATATCGTCCGACTCATGGAGGAAAAACTTAGTTCTCTGGATGATGAACGAATTGAGGAAATTGTCACTGAAGTATCTAAAAAAGAGTTGAAGCATATAGAAAGATTAGGTGCAGTTCTAGGTTTTATCATTGGATGTTTACAGGTGTTATTGCTATGGCTGACCGAGTAGACTCCAGATTGCCTTACTTTGCATTGGTTATTGGGATGATTGCTATTTCCACTTCTGCAATTCTGATAAGACTAAGTAATAGTGATCCCTTAGTTATTGGTTCGTACCGCCAGTCATTTGCAACACTTCTTTTTGTTCCTTTTCTGTTTAAGGACAAAGGAAGTGAACTTTTCTCCATTCCACGTTCCAAGATCGTGGAAATGGCGGTTACAGGAATACTCCTAGGTGGGCACTTTGGATTCTTTATTTCCTCGGTCAAATCCACTTCCATAGCAGCCTCTGTCCTTCTCGGCACATGCCATGTTGTATATGTTGCAATTATTGGCTGGGTGATACTTGGTGAACGTCTAAATCAGAGGGCGATTTACGGTACGATTGTAGCTTTGTTCGGGATAGTTGTCCTTTTCTGGGGAGATTTAGTAGAAGACCCCGGCAATTTCCGAGGGAATATCCTAGCTTTCATATCAGGAATCCTGGCAGGATTATATTATCTTGGAGGGCGCAGGTTGCGAAAGGAAATCAGCTTGCCGTTGTATGCTCTTGTCGTTTACTTCTTCAGCGCGTTGACCATGTGGTCTGTTGTTATTGTTCAGGATCTGGAGTATCAATCCTTACCAGTAGTTGAGATTCAATTGTTCATTCTTATGGCGTTGATTCCAACCTTACTAGGTCATACTATGCAGAATTGGGCCCTTGGCTATCTACCAGCATATGTGGTGTCCATAAGTCTTCTATCCGAGCCTGTAGGCTCAGGAATTCTAGGTTGGTTGATTTTTGCTGAACTCCCTAGTCTGGGTGTCTTCATCGGTGGAATAATAGTACTTCTTGGAGTCTATGTGGTTACGTCTGCTGAAAAAGCGGCTAGTTGATTAGGTCTGCTTTCAATTTCTCAAATTCCGTGGTGGTGAGGATCCCCATCTTTTTTAGTTCAGCCAGTTCTTTGAGTCTCTTGATTTTGTCATTTTCGGGTTTGGTGCTTGATTCAGGTTCTTTGGGCTTTCTTAGAGGAGTTTTCTTCAATTGTTTTTCCTTATTTTCGATTTTGCTTTTCCGTTCTTTTCTTTCTGCTAATTCTTTCAATATCACAGCTGCCATCTCAAGTTCCTTACTGCCCATCACTTTGTTCAGGGCATCTTCTGTTTCGTTTTTCTTTTTCTTTCGAACAATCTTCCTGACAACCATATAACTCATTTCTGGAATTAAGTGTCCATACATAAATGTTAGAGTGGTTGTGTAAACGTTTTAACTACCCTACTTACTGGAGCGGCATGTCCGGAATAACTCTTCTTAGAGGGGAAGAGATGAAAATGCAATTGAAGCCGCATTTCTTTTCCTTTTTCCATTTGTACGTTGTCTTCTTTTTACTTCTTGTCTGGGCTTACGTGATACACGATTTCTTTGAATCTGATAAATTTGAGGAATTTCCAGGTTATGATTTTATCAAAGGTCTGCCATTTGTGAACGAGGTCTTGGCCGGTGCTATAATCTGGTCATTGGCTCTATTTGTCGTTGGTTTTATAGCTAGATATTTCTTTATGGATGCAGGGGGCCAGAGTATATTTCGTCTATATTCAGGCGTAGCTATTCTGGGCATCCTTGTACTTTCTTATCACCAGTGGAAGATGGAAGACACAATGGACTTTGGACGTTGGTTCATTCCAGGGATTACTGCTGTAATTGGTCTGATAGGTCTACTTTCCGTTGATGCTTATCGTCGTTCTTTTACTTATTATCTTACAGATAATCGAATAGTTATTCAGAGTAGCTTCTTGATGAATCGCAGTGAGCGCCAGGTTCGTTATAATCATATTGAAGACATAAAGATGGAACAGGGCATAGTTGGGACCATGCTGGGTTACGGCACAGTTTTACCTTTGACAGGTTCTGGACTAGGTACAGGATCAGATGAATCTATGGTTATTGCAGGTTCAGGAGCTGAGGTGAAGGGACTAGGGAATGTGGGACTGCTTGGTGGATCACGTACTTCATCCAAACGAATTAGACATAATCCTCATGATTGCTTGTATGGCGTACCTCAACCGTCCAAAGTTCGTGATTTGATAACAGAGAATATCCAATCCGATACTGGTGTTGAACACTTAAAGAGCATTCAGGAACTTCTAAGCAAACAAGAAGAAAACGAGTAATCGTCTTTTTCAGGTTTTTTCAAGCGCTTCTGGTTTGAATACCAGCTTCTTTGAACATTTTTAGGGAAAGATCAAAGTCAGAAGCCCACCTTTCAGGTATTTCAATTTTTTCAGGGTACACTATCTGAGATATTCCTGCTTGTATCAGGGATCTGGCACATCTGGTACATGGAGGCCAAGTAATGTATGCGGTACATTCCTTGAGTGAAATTCCAATTCGTGCGGCATGCATTATTGCATTTTCCTCGGCGTGGCATATGAGTGGGTATTTTATTTCTCGATTGTTCAATCTCTCCTCACTGTCTTCAATACCTCTAGGCAGACCATTGAAACCCGTGCTTCTTATCTCACGATCGGGACCTACAACAACACACCCAACCTGAGTCGAGGGGTCCTTACTCCATGACGCAATTTGTTTTGCAAGTTCTAAAAACCGAACATCCCATTTCGTCATCAACGCATATTCTGTAAAGGGTCCATATAGGTATCTATGAATTTCTTATACCTTCACAAATTCGACATTCACATATTCTTTTTCTGGCCTGACAATGTTCTCTTCCGTAGAATATCATTTGTAAATGCAATCTGTTCCAGTCTTTTTTTGTGAAGCTATCTTTCAAATCCTTCTCCGTCGTTTGCACATTTTTGCCATTTGATAGTCCCCATCTGAAGGCTAGACGATGAATATGAGTATCAACTGGAAAGGCAGGAACATTGAAGGCCTGGGCCATTATCACAGATGCAGTCTTGTGACCAACCCCTGCTAGTTCCTCCAATTCCTCAAAATTATCTGGAATCTCACCACCGTGCTTCTCTAACAATTGTTTACAAGTCTTTTTTATGTTCTTTGATTTAGTTGGAGCCAATCCAATTTCACGGATTAAAGTCCTTATCTCCTTCTCGCTCAATTTATCCATTTTTTCAGGAGTATTTGCCTTTTCAAACAATTTTGGCGTTATCTGATTTACTTTCTTGTCAGTACTTTGCGCACTTAACATAACGGCGACAAGAAAAGTAAAATCATTCTCGTGTTCCAGAGGAATCTCCGGCTCAGGATAGAGTTCATTTAAAACTGAGGTTACAAATTTTATTTTATCAGACAATTTCAAGACAGCCCTCATTTCCCTTTAAAATTGGCTTTTCTCTTTTCAATAAATGCAGTTATTCCTTCCTTTCCGTCTTCAGATCTGAAACATTCGATAAACATATCCTGTTCATATTCCAATCCCTTCTCTAATGACATCTCGGCTATTGCCTTCACGCATTTTTTAGCCCTCTCTATAGCATATGGAGATTTATTAGCTATAGTATTTGCGATTTCTAGAGTCTTTGTTTCTAATTCATCAGAATCAAATACGAAATTTACAATACCGTATTGGTGAGCTTCCTCAGCAGTTATCATTCTTCCGGTAAGTATCATTTCCATTGCACGTCCTTCTCCAATCAATCTGGTTAATCTTTGAGTACCGCCCGCACCAGGGATGATTCCAATATTTATTTCTGGTTGTCCTAATTTAGATTTTTCATTGGAAATTCGGAGGTCGCAGGCCATGGCTATTTCCAATCCACCTCCTAGACAGAATCCATTAATCATAGCAATTACAGGTTTTGTCATTTCAGATATGATTTTGTTTACTCTCCAATCTTCATTCATTTCTTTTCTTGTCCGTAAGTCCATTTCTGCGAATTCTTTGATGTCAGCTCCTGCAATGAATGCCTTACCAGGGGCACCAGTTAGGATTACAACAGAAACATCTGAATCAGTTTCCATATTCTCGAAAGATTGAGCCATCTCACTGCGTGTAGCAGAGTTCATACTATTCAGCTGTTCAGGACGATTCACAGTAATAATGCCAATTTTGCCCTTTTTCTCTACTAGGATGTTGGCCATGATATAGCCCACATCTGGAGTCTTTTATTGAAGTTTTCTTCTAATCGTCGAAAACTCCACAAGAGGGGCAGCTTCTTTCATCGGTCAATTCAAACATTGCACCACATGCACCGCACAATAATTCGCCATCAACCTCAGTGAAATTTGAGGTTCCTTCTTCTACAACTTCACTAACTGCAGTAATGACATTCCTGGGGCTACTCATGCCGAAGAAGTAGTACCCACCTCCTACGACACCGACTGCTAAAAATACCAATAATCCTGCTGCGATGGTGTCTGGGATTATGAAACTTTGACTCTCACTCTTGTCATCCTCAACGACTGCTTCTTCTTCAACCACAAGATCTATGAATCCTACTTCGGCCTCTGATTCGAAGCCCATGCGATCAACAGCCACCACCGAATAATAGTAAGTCGCACCTAAACTCACTTTCACGTCACGATAGGAAAGATACAGTGCCTCCGATTCCATATTATTAATTATTTCACCAGTCTCATTTTGATTCGTAGAGCGATAGATTCGATATCCAACAAGATCTTGAGACTGTGAAGACATGAATGTGAGGATAACATCTACCGTTCCATTCTCAATCAGATTTCCATCAGTTATTCCTAGATTGCGGATTTTCATTGGAGGATCACGATCGATTATAACATCTTCGTAACTATCGTTTACAAAGTGGTTTCCTGCTAGATCATAAGCGATTACCTTGAAATAGTAATGAAACTGATTGTCTACACTTATGAATATAGGCAGATTGGTTATCAGATAATTGCCATATATATCCCATTCCACAGGATAAATCTCCTGCCCCTCTCGAACAACAGAATAGTACAATGTAAAGTTCACAGTATCCTCAATTTGTGTTAAATTAAGGGTAATTTGCTCCAAATCAGTCAACTCTGGTAATTCACCCAGCTTGGTGCCTGGTGCATTTGTATCTACAGTTATATTGCGACTTACGTCGGAGATGCCCTTGTTGCCTGCTTCATCTGAGGTGATAACTCTAAATTCGTAGACCCCATCAATCATAGCATTGAATCCAGCCCACTTCGCTAACGTGTCTTCTTCAAAAGTCGTCCAATTACCTCCATTGAATCGATATTGAACATCGTAGCCAGTGATTATCTCCGGGGTGCCGTTCTGAATGGAAACTGCCCATTCAAGTTCAATGTAGTTTATGTTGGTTACATTACCATCCATTCTCAATTCGAGTACTGCATAAGGAGCAGTTAGGTCAACACGAGTTTCGGTATCATATCTGTCTTCCTTGTTTTCAATTAACCCTGCGTCATCTCCCCCAACTGACCTGAAACGATAACGATATCCATCGAAACCATATGTAAAAATTTCCGATTCCAGTTCTGATGAGAAATTTCCCCACACTGTCCATTCGCCCCATGTTTGGCCGTCGGTTCCGTTGTCCGTCATATATTCTATAATGAAATATTTGGTGTCATTACCTAGAATCTCATTGTCTTTGTACCAATCCTCAACGTACCACTCAACAACAAATGAGGAACTATTGACCAAACTAGGAGTTTGAGCATAGGTTCCTGGTGGTAAAGTGTCCGGAATGACATACAATCTAGCTTTGACTACCGTCCACAAACTGATTTCATCAGTCGAGTTCATCGAAGTTACGGAAACATTGAATTCGCCAACTGAGAACTCAGTCACTGATGGATTCAAAACAATGGTGAGACCGATCGTCACTTCTTCATCAAAGTCGGCGTGTATTATTGAGTCAAAATCTACGATTGAGAAGTTTACAGTATCATTCAGAGTTACATTAATTTCATATGAATCCCCTATGTTACCTCTATTGTAGACCCATATATCGAATTCATACGTCCAATTTGCATACCCACAACACCATTCATCTGAATCCCATACTTCATCTTCAGATACGGCCTTGTCATCTATCGGAGCCACCAATTCGAAAGCGTATACAGGCAGTACCTCAAGTTTGAGGTCGATATACTCAGGTCGGAATCCCCAGGCAGAGGATTTAGGAGTTACACTTACCAGTTCTTCATCAAACCACTGTGTATTGCCAGTTTCTCTGACCACGGATGCCAAAACATTCTTTCCTTCCTTCAATAGACTTGAGTTGAATTTAATCTCTTCATTCCAATACTGGGCATAGTGACCACTTCCCCACCCCAAATCATCGAATATTTCCTTCCCGTTGAGATAGTATGTCCCATAGTTATTCGCAGCCATATTCAGGCTGAGAGTATCATTTTCGTAATCACTCAGGTCCTCAATGTAAAAAATGTGTCTGAAATACGCATAATTGTTTCCTGCCCATTCAGTATTGTAGTCAATATTACCTAGGTCGTCGTCTCCAAACGGAGCAGGGGCTAACGTCCAATTTGAATCAGGTTCAAAATCAATCTCAGTCCAGGTTGTGTTATCAGCCTCGTAGAGCCTGCTTCCTGTTGAATTCACCCATTTCCATTCTGTTTCATTGTCACGTCCGCTTTGAACAATCATATCCGCTATTTCGCCATGGTATTGTGAACGCGCAGTCAGTGTTAATTCGTAAACTCCCGAAAAGGTTCCGTTATCAGGTGTTATTTCAAGCTTAACTGTGGCAGTTTCACCTGGAGCGAGATTAATGACGTTGGGGACGAATTCTACATCCCAGTCATCAGCCACAGGCACCCCAAATAATTGGAAAGTATAATTATCGTTCACGTCACCTTCGTTGGATATCGTTATATTGTAAGTTAAGAGCTCACTGGTGTTGCCTACACGATAATCGTCATCCACTGAAAAGTTGTAGGCGTAATATCCTACATGTATGAATCTTGTTAGGCTTTCATTCAGAACCTTTGCCGTTACGTTGATTTCACCTAGTTTATCAGGTGTCCATTCAACTATCCACTCAAAAGTTTTATTGGTTTCTATTTCAATCGTCTGACTCGCAAATTCCATCCCTTCTATTTCCAGAGTCACGTTCAGATCGGTCACATTGCTTTCTTCATTATTGAAGAAATCAATTCCAAGCACTAGGTCATCGCCAAGAACAATTGGATTTTCTTTCCAAGACTGCACGTTGATCACAAGTTCGACGTCTATCCATTGGGCTGGACTTTCTTGGTAACAGCAATGATCGTAAGCTAGTATGGCAAGTAAGTTTTCACCATCGACCAACCAATCCGGATTGGGTCCAGATTCACTATTTCCATCATAAGTTAGAAAGTTGTCTCCGTTTGTCTTCCAGTATTCTGGGTCGTTTTCATAGCAGTCATCATGATAATTGTAATAATAGCAGTTTCGAATGAGTTGCCCATTAAGATAAGCGACATAGTAGTTATTGTGGACTACTTTTAACGTCGCGCTGAGTATCTCATCTTTTTTATCGTAATTAAAATAATGCCGGATTACGATATTATCATTTAAAACACCAGGATCGGTCCCATCTTCAGATTGCCATATTGTCCCAGGACTGATTCCATCAAGATCATCATTACCGAATGGTGCAGCGCTTGAATTCCAACTGGAGTCATCAAAGGATACATTATACCAATTCTCAGGTAGGCAGTACTGTACGTTACAGTCATCATCATCATTGTCATTTCTGTATTGATCGTCATCGTCATCGTAGACCTGGTAATTGTATATTGTGCCATAATCCTTCCCATTACCAACAAGAATAACAGTTTCACCATTTTCAAGATCATTAGTATATTTAATAGCAGATATGTCTATTTCGGGGTCTTCTGCTTTCACCCCACCAAGACAAATCATAGAGATGATAAAAACTGGCAAAAGCATTGAGAACCTGCCTAATGACACAGTGTGGCAGTAGTCCTTTGTATAATTAGTTTTTTACCAACTAGTAATTATCGGAATCAGCTTCCTAAGGTTCATTTCTTTTAGATGATAATCGGCTTCGTCAATTAACCTTTGATCATTCGTATTAACGGCAATTCCCAATCCAGCTCTTTCAAAGAGCGGGATATCAACAATTGTATCTCCGACTGCTGCGACTTCATCCTTTGGGACATTCAATCTATCTAGCAAAGCATCCATAATAGGTCCTTTAGCGTGTCCACTTGATTCAATAACCACTTGTAGATTACCACTTTCATCATCTATTAAGTGATTAGCAATTGCTTCTTTCATATTCCATTTTTCAGCCCATTTAACGGCTAGATATTTAATTCCCCCAGACAAAATTACCGTTTGAATTCCTTTCTGGTGTAAAGAGTGAATTAGGTCTTCAGCACCATTTATAGGTTCGATTTCATCTAATATTGAATTGATGTATGCTTCATTGATGTGAACGTCACTGCTCAGTTCCCACAGCCTGATATCAGATTCAGCAAATTCTTGATCATTTATTTTGTGTTCCATATACATCTGTAGCATTTCCTTATTGTCTATTCCAAAATGTTGATGGATATGATTCCAACATGAACGGGCTTGGAGCAGCGTTCCATCCATATCGAAAACAACCAGTTTTATTTCTGTCATTTAACCAAAAGAAGAGCTGAACCTATCTGTGGGGCCAGTTTCCCTTTCTAACATCATTTTCATCTGCTCTTTGGACATTGAATGTGCTTTCTGGGCCATTTCATAGGCTTCCTTACTATCATCCTCATGCATCTCTATCTGGAAGCTTAATCCTGAGAACATAGTCGAATTTTTACCTTTACTGGTAAATATAGATAATAGATTTACTTCTGGATTTGATTGAAATTCAACATTCTCAAATACCTGTGTTTCGCCTTCAGTGGGCATGAACACGGTTATCTTCTTTGCTCTGAACATACGGAACCCCAATCCCCCCTCTTCAAAAGAGTTCTACTGCTTTATGATATCTAATTCCTTTTGCATCCTCTTTCGACGTTCAAAGTCTTCATCCAAGTGGTGCCAATGTTCAACAGTTTCTTCTCCCAGTCGGTAAGATAGAAAAACAGTCTCAATACCTCTTAGAGAATTAAAATTCACAACTCCTAGACTGGGATCATCAATTTCTATACCTAATTGCCCCAATTCCACATTCAAGTTGTTGATGTGGTTGATGTTATCTTCAAGTTCAATTTGGAGCTCCTCCCATCCAGGCCTTAATGCAGCCCTATAATCATCTCTAACCTCCTCCATTATTTCCTCAAGTTGTTCTTCTAACATTTCCTGTTTTACGGAATGCTCAGAGAGACTGTTCAGTATAGGAGAGATAATGGTCAGGAGGTCGTTTGCCTCTTCCACGGTGAAAAGCCTTGTGGCATTTCGTACCATGGATTTGTCTAATTAGGAATGGGCAAATAAATAGAACGGTACCTTTACACGAAACACTCATAATCACCTTTCGTAGTGATGTCCAATATTTATTCATGGCTGAACCATACACCCATCCAGACAGATTTGTTCGCCGGCACATTGGACCTGCACCAGCAGACATCCAGTCAATGCTGAAAGAGTTAGGCCATAGCAACCTGTCTGACTTCTCAAGTTCGATAGTACCAGATTCAATTATTCATACAGAAACGATGAACATTCCGGAACCCTTATCCGAATCCGAAGTTCTTACAAAGTTAAAATCAATAGCTTCTAAAAATAAGATTTTCAAGAATTATTTAGGGCATGGATATTATGGAACTATTACTCCTGGAGTCATCAAACGAAATATTCTGGAAAATCCCGGTTGGTATACTCAATATACACCTTATCAGTCAGAGTTAGCTCAAGGCAGACTAGAAGCCCTTCTCAATTTTCAGACCATGATCTGTGATTTGACGGGAATGGAGATTTCCAATTCGTCTCTTCTCGATGAGGCAACAGCTGCGGCCGAGGCTATGAGTATGGCTTGCAATCTGGCACAAAGGAAAAAACATGTCTTTCTCGTCTCAGATGACGTAAATCCTCAGACAATTAATGTGGTTAAAACTAGAGCTGAACCACTGAACCTGAAAGTAATAATAGACAAAACCTCTAATTTTAGATTTGACGAAACCGTTTTCGGGGTTCTAATTCAGTATCCCTCTGCTGAAGGAGTAGTAAGCATAAATTCAGATATGATGGAGAAAGCGCAGGCCTCAGGGTCGTTGGTCATCGTAGCTACAGACCTCCTTTCTCTGTGTTTAATCAAGCCACCTGGCGAATGGGGTGCAGACATAGTAATAGGTAATTCCCAAAGATTTGGAGTCCCAATGGGCTTTGGAGGTCCTCATGCAGCTTTCATAGCCACCAAAGAAAAATTCAAACGGCGCCTACCAGGCCGCCTTGTAGGAGTCTCACAGGATGTTCATGGAAATCAGGCCTTGAGATTGGCTATGCAGACTAGGGAACAACACATTAGAAGAGATCGTGCGACCAGTAACATTTGTACAGCTCAAGTTCTATTAGCCATAATGGCTTCTATGTATGCAGTTTACCATGGACCCAATAAACTCAGGCAGATAGCCGAAAGAGTAAATTATCTGACTTCGGTTCTCCATTCCAGTCTTGCATCGGGAGGCTACAGGGTCAATTCCAAATCATTCGTTGATACAATCAAAGTAGTAAAAAAGGATAAAAAGGTTATCGAAAAAGCTCTCAAAAAGAAATTTAATTTCTGGGATTATGACGATTCCATAGGCATTTCGATAGATGAAACAGTGACTGATTCAGATTTAAGGAACTTAATTGATTTCTTTGGTGTAGAATGGGTAGAACCTGAGAATAGCAGTATTTCCTCTTCTCTTGTTAGGAAATCGAATTACCTTACACACCCCGTTTTCAATACTTATCATTCTGAAACGGAAATGTTGCGGTATATTCACAGGCTTGAATCCAAAGATCTTTCTTTGAACACGAGTATGATTCCCCTTGGCTCATGTACTATGAAGCTAAATGCCGTTGCTGAGATGGAGGCCGTGACTTGGCCCGAATTTTCCAATATACATCCATATGCACCTTTTACTCAGGTCTCAGGCTACTTGGAACTGTTCAAGGAGCTTGAATCTTGGTTATCTGAAATCACAGGATTTGAAGGTATTTCATTGCAACCAAATGCAGGTAGCCAGGGTGAGTATGCAGGCATGCTTGCAATACGTGGATATCATAATTTTCGAAATGAGCCACATCGCAATGTATGCCTGATTCCAACTTCAGCTCATGGGACCAATCCGGCCTCTGCAGTTATGGTTGGTATGAAAGTGGTTGGAATAGGCTGTGATGGCCATGGCAATATAGATATGGGAGACTTGCGTTCAAAGGTGGAGACACATTCCTCAGAATTGGCAGCTATCATGGTCACCTATCCATCCACACACGGTGTTTTTGAGGAAACGATCAAGGAAGTTTGCGAAGCAGTACATTCTCATGGCGGTCAGGTCTACATGGATGGGGCTAACATGAATGCCATGGTAGGCCTTTGTAAACCTAAGGAGACAGGTGCCGATGTTTGTCATCTTAATCTACACAAGACATTCTGTATTCCTCATGGAGGTGGAGGCCCAGGTATGGGTCCAATCGGCGTTGCTTCTCATTTGGTTGATTTTCTACCGGCAGATCCAGTTTGTCCCAATAACATTATAGGTCCAGTATCAGCAACTAATTGGGGTAGTGCCAGTATCCTTCCAATTTCTTGGGCTTACATTGCCATGATGGGTCCAGAGGGCCTCAAGGAGGCTACACAAGTGGCTATTCTGAATGCTAATTATGTTGCCAAGAGACTTTCCAAACATTACAAGATTCTATACACTGGAGAGTCCGGGAATGTAGCACACGAGTGTATATTGGACACACGTGAATTATTATCAAACGCAGGACTAGTGGTTGATGACATTGCTAAGAGATTGATGGATTATGGATATCACGCCCCAACGATGTCCTGGCCAGTTCCCAATACTTTGATGGTGGAACCAACTGAATCTGAGTCCAAAATGGAATTGGATCGTTTTTGTAATGCCATGATATCAATAAAATCAGAGATAGACGATGTCTCAATTGATAATGTTGATAATCCCTTGCGTGGTGCTCCCCACACTGCGATTGAGATTGCAGGAGATAATTGGGCACACCCATATTCAAGAGAATTGGCTGCCTATCCAATCAATTATTTGAAAGAACACAAATTCTGGCCACCAGTTGGCAGGATTGACAATGCATGGGGTGACCGAAACCTAATATGTTCATGTCCAGATGTGACCACCTACATGGAGGATAAGTAATGTCAAACATTAAAATGTATGGAACTTCGACTTGTAAGGACTGTATTATAGCCAAACAAGTTTTTCACGAGCTGGGAACTGATTATGAATACATCAATATGGAGAATGATTCAGAAGCCACTAGGATTGCCATTGAATTAAACAATGGCGTTCGAAAGATACCTGTAATCCAATTCGAGGATGGTTCTCTGCTGGTAGAGCCCTCTTATCAACAATTAAAGGACAAGATTTCCTCAGAATGACCTTTTTTTGTATCATCAATTTAAGCGAATCCTTTTTATGGGTGACCTAAAGTGCAAATTCGGTGTTTGATAGTCAAGGCACCCTCTGGAGTAAAATATGACGACTAAAATTTCGAAAGCTGTAATACTGGCTACCCTGATGTTGGGAACTACATTGTTAATGTTCACCCCAGCGGCCGAAGCTCAGGCCGTTGTTGCGTATTCTATTAGTTTCACCGATGGGCAAGTTAATCTCGACGTAAGACCAGGTGCCAGTGGGGTAGGATGTACCGAAATGGTTGTTTCTAACGAGGGACAAGCCGCAATTGACGTCGATGTTTCAATCTCTGGTGGCGGTGTGACTATTTCACCTGGAGCTGTCTCTGTTACTCTTGGATCTGGCGGTAGTATCACAGTGCCGATTTGCGCTCTGGCTTTGACACAGTCTTCGTACAAGAACGTTCAAGTAACTGCTATAGCCCAAGGCCGTGAATCCAATAGTCAGCTCAATCAGGTAAACAAGAATGCAGGGTTTGCCGTCATTATTGAGCAGTATGCCCGTTTATCAGTTCAGGCAGCACAACCTTTCCAGCGAATTGGACCAGGTAAAGAGTTCTTTCTGACATTTACTGCAGTGAATAATGGTAACTATCAAGATACTGTGGCCGTTGATATTCTTAATTTGAAGGATTTGGAAGAATCAGGTTTTGTTGTTGCTTTAGCTGCTCAACAGTATCTGATTGATGCTCAGGGTGAACAACCAGTACAGGTTTCAGTATCCACGCCACGTGGTACCGTTATTGGTTGGAGTAATGAATATCATACAGTTATAATGCAGGTTGCAACGACCCTTCAGGGAGAGACCGAAGCCCGTTCAGTAACTGCGACCCTTTGGGTCCGTGGTGTATTCTTACCTGGGTTTGATCCACTCTTCACAATTTTCGCTTTGGCAATTGTTGCCTCGGCACTTTCAAGATCACGAAGGGACTGAAGCAGTCTCGTAGCTAGGTCATACGTTTTAGTCTAGCTTCCGCTATAGTGTTATGGATAAGTCATGCGGTGTAGTCTTGTTCAATTCAGGCAAAGTACTTCTCCTAAGACATTCATCTATCAGTTCCCGTGGAGGTGGACATTGGGATTTTCCCAAAGGCCATATAGACGACGGAGAAACTGAAATTCAGACTGCTCTTCGTGAACTCGAGGAAGAGACTGGAATTGCTCACGCCAACGTAATAGATGGCTTTCGTGACACCATAACCTATACTTTTTCAGGAGGACAGAAGAGAATTGGAAAAGAGGTGATATTCTTCCTCGCGACCACAAAAGAAAGCAAAGTGACTCTCAGCCACGAACACATTGATTACAGTTGGCTAGACTTTGATTCAGCTTTTTCGCGTCTGACTTACGATAATGCCCGCCAGGTTCTCCGAAATGCAATTGAATTTTATGCAAATGTCTGAAGTATAACTTTTATCTATGTTCATCTTTGCATCTTAAGTGAGCGATAGCAAAGGAGTAGTTGAATTGGACCATTTGTCCAAAGATGAAATCCTTAGAGGGATAATGTTTGTATTCTCTATCCTCCTAGTCTTTGTATCATTTAGTTCAACCGAAGTAACATTTGGTTTCTTCGCATTATTAATCTCAGTTTTTTTCCTTTCTATATTGTTCTGGAAAGGGCCAATTGCAGTAGAGCCCAAGTATTTATTCGATAGATATGCAGACAATCTTGGTTATTATCTGGACAAAGGGGAAGTTTACCTTTGCAAGTCATTCAATGCGACGAAAAAGGCGGAAAAAGTTCTGGTTGGTGTAGCCTACAATTTTCTTCTGGTCATGGCTTTCGTTCTGCCTATTGATCTATTGTTCCAGTATCTGACCAGAGCTGAAAATTCTTTGTTGCTTTACCAGAAATTCCTTACTTGGGTGATTTATGTAGTTGAAAGTGCATTTGGTATCGGTGTTTACATAAGAGGCGAGCATGGTACAGTCCTATCGTATGATGATATGATTGACATGGAAATAGTTGCAGAGTGTACAGGGCTCCACGAGACTGTATTTCTTAGCCTATTGATAATTTGTTTTAGGGGAGTCAAACCGATTGTACGTGCCAAATGGGCCATATACGCCATAATATTCATATTTATCGAGAATCTCATGAGGATAATATCTGGATACCCACTAATCCATATCTTTGGATTCAGTACTTGGGACAAATTCCACTATTTCTGGTGGCACACTGGACAGTATGCATTGATAATGGCCATTTTCGTCCTCTGGGTTATGGTTGTTGCAGGAAAACCAGATAACAAAAGTCTTGGAAAAAATTATACGGGTTAATCCCTTATCTCAAGTTTGTGGTTCATCTTGGAGGCTTTGGTTCGCAAATAATCCTTGTTCTCCTCATTTGGTTCAGCACTGTGACCGATTTGCCTAACCACAAATCCAGCTTTTTCCAGATCTTCAACCTTGGCAGGATTGTTCGTCATCAGTTTGATTTTTTTGACACCCAAATTCTCGAGTATCTTTACAGCTCCCTCATACCTCCGCATTTCGGCATTGAAACCTAATGCTATATTCGCTTCAACCGTATCCATTCCGTCATCTTGCAAATTATATGCCTTGAGTTTGTTGACCAATCCAATACCTCGCCCCTCCTGCCTCAGATAGATTATGATTCCTTTACCTTCTTTGGATATTTTCTTCATAGCTAGATCCAATTGCTCACCACAATCACACCTCATGGAATGCAGTACGTCACCTGTGAAACATTCAGAGTGAATACGAATCAATATTTCACCTTCCACTTTCCCCATCACTAGTGCAAGATTCTCCTTATCCAAACTGTCACCAGGAAAGGCAATGATACGAAAAGTACCATATTTGGTCGGCAGTCTTGCTTCTACTAATGGTTCTTTTACTTCGCCCATTTCTATTTTGAAATAACCAACAATTTTTCGTTGTCTTCAATCAATTTGTAGTCCCTTCTTTTAACCATCGCCATAATATCCCTTCTTGCGTCTGGTTCTTCATACGTGATTTGCATTTCCTCATCATTCTGCATTGAAACAATCTCTCTGAGTACTGCCATTACAGCTTGAGTGCATTGCAGGCCGGTCACGTCGATTTCCCTCATTTTCTATGCTGGGAAGTTTCCGGTCAGATTAAGCTTCAATTTTGCCTCTTCGGACATCAGTTCCATACTCCAAGGTGGTTCGAATACAAGGTCAACATTTGCTTTAGTCACTCCTTTAACCTCAGAGGCGCGGGCCGCAACCTCTTTGGGGAGAGAGCCTGCAACTGGACAAAATGGTGAGGTCAGTGTCATTGTTATGTCAACCAAACCATCTTTCTTGACATCAATGTTGTAAATCAGTCCCAGTTCATAGATATTGACTGGGATTTCGGGATCATATACTTTCTTTATGGCCTCTACGATTTCTTCTTCGATTTTTGGATTCATTCGGTACTGGCCTCTTTTTCCCCCTCTAATGCAGCCATTAAAGCGTGCCATGAAAGGGTTGCGCATTTTACTCTGGCAGGATATTTTCTTACACCTCCAAAGACAGAGAATTTCCCCACAGCTCCCGTATCTGAATCTCCACTGGTTACTAGATTATGAAATTCTTTGAATAATTCTTCAATATCAATCCTTTTTAGGCCTTTAATGGTCTCTGTCAAAATACTGGCTGATGCAGTAGATATTGCACATCCAGAACCTATGAAACTAGCATCAGTTACAACATCATCCTCTACAACTATCTGTATTGAGATGCGATCACCGCATAATGGATTGTGCCCATCAGCACTATGCGTATAGTCCTCAATTTCACCTTTGTTTCTTGGATTCTTGTTGTGATCAAGAATTACCTCCATGTATAGCTCATCCCATTCACTCATGTAAACACCTCAATCGTTTTTTTTACAGAATTTATCAGCGCATCCACATCTTTTCTGGTGTTGTAAATTGCAAAGGACGCTCTTGCAGTAGCAGGAACACCATAGAAATCCATGGTTGGTTGAGTACAATGATGCCCGGTCCGGATTGCAACACCTTGCTTGTCCATTATGGTCCCTATATCGTGAGGATGTATTCCTTCAATAACAAATGATAAGACGCTAGCTTTCTCAACCGCATTCCCAATTATTCGCACCCCTTCGATTTTTCTAATCTCCTGAGTGGCATAATCTAGCAATTCCTTTTCGTGCTTAGCTATATTTTCAATTCCTATTGATACAAGATAGTCTATTGCAACCCCTAATCCTATAGCACCTGCAATGTTTGGTGTTCCAGCCTCAAATCTATTTGGTATATCATTGTAGATGGTTTTTTCAAAAGTGACAGATTTGATCATATCACCTCCGCCCTGATACGGGGGCATTTTTTCCAATAATTCTTTTTTGCCGTGCAATACGCCAATTCCTGTTGGCGCATAGACCTTATGGCCTGAGAAACAATAAAAATCAGCATTTAGCTTCATCAGATCTACAGAAAGGTGTTGTACGGCCTGTGCTCCATCTATCATAATCCGAATGTTATTGCTATGAGCAATTTTGATAATATCTTCTATTCGATTTACTGTTCCTAAAGAATTGGAAACATGATTAATTGATATGAATTTCGTCTTTTCGTTAATCATCCCTTCGATTTCTTTGATTAGTAATTCCCCTTTCTCATTCATGGGTATAATTTTCAATTCGGCTTTCTTTTGTTCACATATAATCTGCCATGGGACAATATTGGCATGGTGTTCCATTTGCGAAATAATTATCTGTTCACCTTCTTTTAGGATAGGTCTAACATAGCTGTTTGCAACCAGATTAATTGCCTCAGTAGCTCCTCTCACGAATATTATCTCTTCTCGGTGTTCTGCATTTATGAATGTAGCAACCTTTGAGCGTGCTTCCTCATAGGCTTTCGTAGCCCTGATACTCAAGGTATGAACTCCTCTATGTATGTTTGAGTTTATAGAACGGTAATATGATTCAAGTGCCTTGATAACTTTCTCAGGTTTCTGAGTGGTGGCGGCATTGTCTAGATAAACCAATTCGTTTCCATTTATCTTCTGTTTTAACGTTGGAAAATCCAATTTTAGGGATTCATCTAACATTCAGCCTCCTTCGGGCAACCTATTCAGGATTAGTTCCATCAATTCGGACTTAATCTTCTCATCTGAAATATTCTCAATAATTTCATTGACATAGGCCCTCATCAGCATTTGTTGTGCTTCTTTCCTGTTCAGGCCCCTCGATCTCAGATAGAATAGTCCTTTCTCATCTAATTGTCCTACAGTCGCACCATGTGTACATTTTACATCATCCGCATATATCTCCAGTTCGGGTTTTGTATGTATAATCGCGTCGTCACTAAGAAGCAAGTTCTGGTTGTTTTGTATCGCATCTGTTTTTTGGGCCTCTGGATGGACATGAATCCTACCGTTGAATACACCGGTTGATTTTCCACTCAGAATGCCTTTGTAATGCTCGTTGCTGTTACAATGTGCTTCCTTATGTTCAATTGTTGTGTGGTGATCTATGTGATTTTCATTATCAACAAAATATAATCCAAATAGGTTACAGTTTGCACCAGACTGATTCAATTCGACATTGAAGTCTCTTCTTGCAAATTTCTTTCCCATCGAGAAGTTATGTGAGACAAAATTACTGTCTTTGCACTGTTTTACACATACATTTGCCACATGATACGTGTTCTTTGCAAAATCGTCCAAAATTATATGCTCCAGATTCGCGCCATCCTCTACAATGACATCAGTTACAGAATTGACGAAACTAGTTCCATTTCCCATTATCTTAAACTCTTCAAATATAATGGAATCACTATTTTTTTTAGCTAGGATTATACACCTAGGGTGTACGGCTTGATTTTTATCTTCATTCGTTATCAGATTCAATATTTTGATTGTCTGCTTTGATGCAGATTCTAATATCAGATAACATCCATTTATGGTAAATGCATTATTCAGATTCAGGAATGGTTTATCCTTTTTTTTCAGTAAATCCTCATCAAGATTTCCACTTTTTAGGCCTTCAGATATATCTCCCATCTGGCAACCATTAAATTTCTTTACAATTTTACCGTTAACTAGTACTACATCGTAATTTTCATCTTCATATTGACCGGAAGAGACGAATTCCAATTCAATGTTAGAAATAATAGAGGGATCTGAATACTTCCAATACTCTTCTTTACGCGTTGGTAAACCATGTTTCTTGAATTCCTCAAATGATTCTCGTCTGAGAAGTTTTAGATTGTCATCAGGCAAGTTCAGTGTGTTCTCAAAATCGGTAGTAAATGCTTCCACAACTTTCATCTATGCTTTAGCTTCCTCAACAATACGGTCGTATCCTTTTTCCTCTAATTCCAGAGCAAGATTCTTGTCACCCGAATTGATTATCTTTCCGTCTACCAGAACATGGACGAAATCTGGAACGATATAATTCAGTAATCTTTGATAATGAGTAACCAGGATAGCTGCCCTTTCTTCGTTTCGCATAGAATTTACGCCATTTGCTACGACGCGTAAGGCATCAATATCAAGCCCCGAATCAGTTTCATCAAGCAATGCCAATTTAGGTTCTAAGACTGCCATCTGGAAGATTTCGTTTCTCTTTTTCTCTCCACCCGAAAACCCTTCATTGACAGGCCTTTTGAGTAGCGAATCCTTCAGGTTGAGCAATTTCATCTTATCACCTATGAGATCTATAAATTCCATTGCATCAATTTCCTTTTCGCCTCTGTATTTCCGCTGAGCGTTCAAGGCAGATTTCAGGAAGTAGGTGTTGTTCACACCTGGTAATTCAACTGGATACTGAAACGCTAGAAATATACCCTCACAAGCTCTCTCCTCGACATCCATTCCAAGTAGGTCTTTACTTAGATATTCGACTTTTCCATCAGTAATTTCGTATTCTTCATGTCCAGCCAAGACTTGTGCTAGGGTCGATTTCCCAGATCCATTTGGTCCCATGATAGCATGTGTTTCCCCAGCTTTTACTTCGAGGTCTATTCCTTTTAGAATCTGGTTTCCGTCAACACTTACATGTAAATTTTCTATTTTTAGCATATTTCTAACCTACACTTCCTTCTAGAGAGACTTCTAACAATCGTTGAGCTTCAACGGCAAATTCCATTGGTAATTCCTTGAAAACTTCCTTGCAGAACCCGTTTACTATCAAGTTGATGGCATCTTCTTCGGATATTCCTCTCTGTTTACAGTAAAACATTTGGTCCTCCCCAATCTTTGATGTTGAGGCTTCATGTTCAATATGTGATTTTGTATTCTTGACATCTAAATACGGGAAGGTGTGGGCACCACATTTATCACCGATTAGGAGCGAATCACATTGAGAATAATTTCGAGCGCCTTCTGCAGATTTATTTATCATAACTTGCCCACGATACGTGTTCTGACCTTTTGCTGCAGATATCCCCTTGGAAATTATCGTACTTTTCGTGTTCTTTCCTAGATGGATCATCTTAGTCCCAGTATCCGCCTGTTGCTTCAACGCCGACAATGCAACCGAATAAAATTCTCCCTTGGAATCATCACCTTGAAGTATGCATGATGGATATTTCCAGGTTATAGCCGAACCTGTTTCAACTTGAGTCCAGGTTATTTTCGATGCTTTTCCTCTACAAGCACCTCTTTTCGTTACGAAGTTGTAGATTCCACCCTTACCATCTTTGTCACCAGGGTACCAGTTTTGAACGGTTGAATATTTTATCTCTGCATCATCCAAGGCAACTAATTCCACAACTGCAGCATGCAGTTGGTTCTCATCACGTTTAGGGGCCGTGCATCCTTCCAGATATGAGACGTACGCGCCTTTGTCCGCCACTATCAAGGTTCTTTCAAATTGGCCAGTATTCTGCTCATTAATTCGGAAATAAGTTGAAAGTTCCATCGGACATCTTGTGTTTGGAGGTATGTAGCAGAATGATCCATCTGTGAATACAGCCGAGTTCAACGCAGCATAGAAATTGTCAGATTGAGGTACGACAGAACCCATGTATTTCTTAATTAATTCTGGATGTTCTTTGACCGCTTCAGAAATAGGACAGAAAATCACACCTTTCTCAGCCAGCCTCTTTTTGAATGTCGTTGCTACAGACATAGAGTCAAAAACAGCATCAACTGCGACACCAGCAAGAACCTCTTGTTCTTCAAGAGGGATACCAAGTTTATTGTAAGTTTCAATTAGTTCGGGATCAACCTCGTCCAAACTTTTTGGTGCATCAGTGGCATTCTTGGGGGCTGAAAAGTAACTGATTGCTTGATAATCTATAGGTGGATATTCAATATTGGCCCAATGAGGCTCCTTCATTTTCAGCCATATTTTGTAGGCCTTTAGTCTCCAGTCAGTTAGCCACTTTGGTTCTCCTTTCTTATTAGAAATAAATTTGATAACATCTTCGTTTAACCCCGGTGGTAAGGTATCGGATTCGATATTTGTGACAAATCCATATTTGTATTCCTGTTCTGCGTATCCTTTCAACATTTCAGTTTCGGAATCTGGGTTCACATTCCACCACTATAGTTCATTGAGAGGTTCAACAGCCCTTCATTCTGATTTTTACTCGTCATCTGATTTAATGAGATTCCCTCAAGCGCATTCTTTACAGTGTCGTTTATTTTTTGCCATGGTTCTTCCACACTGCACTTCGTTTCATATGAACATTCACAGGCATTTGTTGAACATTCAGTGAGGGCTATCGGGCCTTCAAAGCTTTCAATTATATTTGCAACAGATATATCCTCTGAGGATCTTGAAAGGAAATAACCCCCCTGACTTCCTCTCTGAGAATTCAATAATCCATTATTTGACAATGTCTTTAGAAGTCTGGTAACTGTTGGTAAAGGAATTCTGGTGTCTTCAGAGATTTCTCTAGCAGTATGTACCTTATTCAGATCCATATCTGCAATTCGAGTCATGATTACTATCCCGTAGTCCGTCAGTTTGTTTATTCTCATCATGGTGTCTTCACCTCAAGTAATTTGGACCAAATTAGTCCTATTTAAAAGTCACCTCCACAAATCGACTGAACATTACATTTATATCCATGCATATTGCGTGTAGACAGGTACCTATGGAATCTAGTTCTGCCGTGACTAATGATTTAACTCTGGAGTCTGTAAAAGAAGAGATTTATTCACGTAACAGCCCCACTTTGACTCCGATAGATATTGAGGCCCATGCAAGTACCGTACATAGGATATTGGAGTTGAAGAAGAAGCATGACGTAGTCATACTTGGGCACAATTACATGGAACCACTGGTCTTTGGCATATCTGAGCGGAATGAGCAAGGAGATTCTCTTGCATTGAGTATGAGTGCGGTTCAGACCGATTCACAATATATTATATTCAATGGCGTGAGATTCATGGCAGAGACTGCCAAGGTTCTGAATCCCGAAAAGACGGTTCTGATTGCTGATAAAACGGCTGGCTGTTCGTTGGCTGATGATTTCAGTGCCCAGGATGTAAGAAATCTCAAGGAGAAATACCCAGGTGTACCGGTCATGATCTATATCAATAGCTATGCCGAAGCGAAAGCAGAATGCGATGTTTGTTGTACTTCAGCTAATGCGGAACGAATAGCTCTGGAAATGCCCGGAGAAGAGTTGATATTTGTCCCAGATCTCTTCTTCGCCCAGAATCTGGAAATGGTCTTGAAGGGAAAGAAGAAAATCTTGTATCCTGGAAACGATAATGATACCAAGGGTGCAGTCTGTGAAGTTCACGAGAAATTTAGTTTAGAGGACATATTGTCCGTTAGAAGAACATTTGGAATTGATAGAGATAATGAAAATCAGATGCTTTATGTTCATTGGGAGTGTAAACCAGAAGTATTGCAGGAGGCTGATTTCTATGGAAGTACCACCCAGATCAGGAATGACATCGCCCGTCGAGTCGAGAATGGCGGTCTTGAGAAAGCCTTCATTGCTTCCGAATGTGAGTTAACATCGAACCTGATGGAAGAATTTCCGACAGTGGAGTTTGCGACGGCCTGTTCGGTTCGTTGCAGCCATATGGCTCAAATCTCCTTGGATAAGATTCGACCTATACTGGAGGCAATCGATTCAGGCAGTGATCTTTCCAGATGGGAAGTAACCCTTCCTGAGAAAATTGTTCAGAGAGCGTCAAAGCCTATACAGAAAATGCTCTCTTTTAGTTCTTGAATCGTCTTGCCACAAAAGCTATTGCTGGGATTGCTAATATCACTTCGAATCCAGGTAGACCTAGGATGCCACCTTCATCTCCAAGCAGTCCTCCAGGTTTTTGAAGTGCAACTGAGACAATTGCCGCTTTACTCGTCCCGTTAGCACTACTATTACCCATGTGATCAAAAGTAGTATAATCCATCATAATGGTTACGTCAGTTCCAGTCACTTCAGTCCATTTTATGATTAGTGAAGTAACATCTACAGTTCCATTCGTCATCTTTATGGTGTAATCTGAACCAGTCATCGTTTCAGCCTTGTTGTTATCAGCCATGTAACCGTCTGGGCCCATTACCATGACGAAATCAGCTTTTAGATTTGTATCCCAATTAGTAGGCCAAGCTTCCGAAAATTCCATACTAACTTCGGAACCTTTCCATTGACCACCAAAGAAAATGACATGACTTCCTCTTACATTCATTCCCGTGTCGTATGTTACATTATCGTGGTAAATGTCTACATCTTCCCAACCTTCATACCACAATTCCAAGGCAAATGTGTCACCAGCAACAAGGTCAATAGTGGTCCCAATATTGTATGTTTCTTTTTCTAAATTCTCACCATCACCTTGGCAAGCTTCAGTATTTTCACTGACTTCTTGATCGTTGTGATGAATGTAGAAAGTCCATTCACAGTCAGGTGTATAATCATCACCCTTAACTTCCCACCAGATGTCTGTAGTATCAATATTTATTGAAACATCAAATTCAGCTGGAGAGCTTGTCCAAGTACCTACTTGAGTGGGTTCACGATCTGATCTAAAGAAAGGATATTGTGTATATTCAGCCCTTCCTGTACTGTGTGCCTCAGGTTCACCAGGCATTTTATTTTGCTGTGATAACGTCTCTCCATCTTCTTTCAAATTAAATTTAAGCTGAAGTTCAGGAGCATCATACTCAGGTTCTTCTGCACCTGTCTCTTGAAGGATTGCAAACAGTGCAAAGACAAAAACTGCAACTATTGGAAATGCTAAAGCCTTTCTCATGGGCCCTATCCATTAGGTTTGTTTTATTAAAGTTCTCTTCTAGAATAACCCACGCAAAGGAGTGCAAAAATAACTAAAATAAAATTAAAGCCAGGCAATCCTTCATCATCACTTGAACTTCCAGAATTTTGTTTCAATATATCTACTGTGTTAAAATCTATAGGTGGAGCAGTATCACAACTTCTTCTAGTCAGTGAGAAGCTAATAACAGATTGATCCAGTTTTGCATATTCATCATCAATATACCAAGTAATTTTTGTAGAAGTAATAGTAGTTCCATTTAGGTCATAATCTAAACCATCTTCAATAATAGGGTAACCATCTTTTTGAAGTGAACTATTCAAGCCAATGCCATCTACGATGAGCCTGATATAATCTCCATTTACAGCTTCTCTTGCGTCAGTATCCCAAGCTTGAATGAAATCAAAACTAACAGCTTGTCCATTGATGCCAGATTGACCAAATTTAATTGCGTCAGCACCAAATGCCACTCCGCTATTGAAGCTTACATTATCATAGTATATTTCTATATCCGAAAAAGACCAGTACTCAATTTCTATATCAAAAATAGCATCTTTAGTTGCTGAACTAATGTTGATATTGCCAACCTGTCCATTCCATTCGCATGGTTCAGACTGCGCACATTCATGGGATCCACCTCCTTCATCAGTGTAAAATGCAGCCTCTTGTCCATCAATATTCAATCTGAAGCGATATTGGACTGAAGCATCATACTCATCGTCCTGTCCTTGATCAGTTTCTCTCCACCAGAGGTTGAATTTTACGGGTCCGCCTAATCCTATATCAAACACATTTCCATTTGCTGTTGTCCAAGTTCCAATATCTTTCCATTCGCGGGTTCGCCCAAGGAAACCTGTAGGATCGTCCTCCCAGGATCTTGGTGGATTTTCCTTGATTGCTTCTCTATTATTATCACCCCAAGTTTCAGGTGATAAATCATCCATTTCTTTCATATTAAGATGGATATGTTCCCGCCCTCCTGTTAGAGTTGTTTCAGCTTCAGTGTCTGGAATAATAAATAAAGTCATTAGCAGAAACATCAACGCACAAGCTGTGGCGGCAAGCTTTCGTTTCACAGCGCAATTAGTATGTTGTTGGTTTAATCATTTTCGTTGACAAAGATTAATATCTCCACCCTATCACAATCATGGATGAATATCCAGTTACTTTAGTTAGGATCGAAAAATATTTGGCACTGACTGAAAAAGCGCTTGGCAAAGTATCAATTATCGGTGATTCAGAAAGTGAGAATTATTCCAAAGCACAGGACATACTGGAAATGGTAGGAGCGTATCTTTCAGATTCGAAGTATTTTCTAAGTAAGGGCCGAGGCGATGATGCCTTTGCAGCCATCAATTATGCACATGGATGGTTAGATTGTGGGGTTCGTCTGGGCTATCTGGATGGAAAAGGGGATTGGCAACTCTTTACTTTGAGCAGTTAGTTGGCTCCGACACGGATAGAACCGTCTCTGTAGTGAATATGGATATTGCCCCTCATATATTCGGCTAGATTACAGAGGGAAACGTAGACATCATCCTCTTTCATCTTCAGTGCCCTGGCAGCCTTACTAGTGGACCATGCCTTCTCGACAAAATCATTAGCTTTCAAGTATTGGTAGACTTTCTCGTCTTCTGGAGTGAGATCACTAAGAGCCATCTTTACAACACATTCAATAGAGGTGTTTAAACCTATCTATTTTCCAGATATCTTATGACGTGGCTTTCGTTTTCACTTAGGGGATACATCTGTTCACCTTCAGATTCTTTCCACAGCCTGAAAAAAGAGCCTCTTAGATAATCATTGATAAATCTTGGGTGAATATATGACCCTCTACAAACTGCAGGAGTATTACCTAATTTTACAGCCACTTCTTTCACCATCTTTGTCACGTTCTTTTTACGCTGTTTCTTATCGTCTTTCTTCTTAAAATCGATAAGTGATTTTGCAGCAAGTTTGGTCCCCCCCCACGTTCTGAAATCTTTGGCAGTGTATTTTTCACCACAGCTATCTTGAATATATTCATTAATATGATATGCTTTAACATCCTGCTCATTTCCATTCTCATCGAAAAATATAAACACATCTCCCTCCTTATTTTGGCCTTTTTCTTTGCACCACATTGCTATGGCCGCTAAATCAGGAAATTCATTGTCATCAACTACAATTTTATGTTTCTTACTACTTTTTCCAACAAATGTTAACTCTACGCGGATTTGTCCATCATACCACTTATCAGATTCCTCTGTTATCTCTGTAGAACCAAATTCTATATGATCATCTTGCATTGTTGATAAACCATAGGTAGGTTTTTCTTTATCATCTCTAGAAGTTTCATTTCCTATTCTGATGAATGTAGTATCCAGCAATCTGGCAATAAGTGCCATTACTCTTTCATAAGGTAAATCATTCTGTTTTTCATTTCCATCATAAGCTAAATCTTCAAAATATTTGTCTCTGATTCTTGGTAAAACCTTTCCAAAAGAGACCATCTTGTCGAATTTCGCTTCGCTTCTAAGTTGTGTCCATATTGGATGGTAGATGTACTGCGTTCTTTTCTTTGCATCAATTCCTGTAGCTTGCAGATGTCCATTTTTCTTTTCACAAATCCAAACATCAGTCCATGCGGGGGGAACTCTCATTTCCTCAATTCTTTTCAATTCTCTTTTTCCTTTCAATGATTTCCCATTAGTATCTAGAAAAATATGTTCCTCCTCTTTTATTTGACGAGTATATCCTAGTTCAGAATTACTTGAATAATACAATCCAGCCATTTCAGCACTAGCAATTGCATTATCTTTGTCGTCCACGTTCATACTATATCAAATTTTCTTGATTCAATCCTTTCAGTTCCGGTAAAATGAATTCACCATCTTTTCTTATTAGTACGTCATCAAACCACATCTCTCCACCACCATAATCGGGTCTTTGAATCAGCACCATGTCCCAATGTACATCAGATCGGTTTCCATTATCAGCCATGTCATAGGCATTACCTGGAGTGAAGTGGAAGCTTCCAGCAATTTTCTCATCGAACAGAATATCCTTCATTGGTTCTGTTATGTAGGGGTTGAAAGCAATTGCGAATTCACCAATGTATCTTGCTCCTTCATCAGAATCCAGAATCTCATTTATTTTACCATCATCACTTCCACTTGCCTTGATGACTTTGCCCTTTTCAAATTCGAGTTTTATGTTATTGAAAACCGTTCCATGGTACAAGGTTTCGGCATTGAACTGTATGTGTCCCTCTACTGAGTCCTTCACAGGCGCCGTAAAACACTCACCATCTGGTACATTGTGTTCACCAGCGCAAGAGATAGCTGGTATTCCCTTTATTGAAAAGTGTAGGTCTGTTCCAGGTCCTTTGATATGTACCTTATCAGTTCGATTCATCAATTTCCTAAGAGGTTCCATTGCATTTGCCATTTTGGTGTAGTCCAGGCAACAGACATCAAAATAGAATTTTTCAAATGCTTCGGTAGACATGTTGGCTTGTTGGGCCATTGATGGTGTAGGCCATCTCAGAACTACCCATTTTGTATTAGGGACTCTCTCTTGGAAATGGACTTTTTGTAACAACTTTGATTGGTAAACAGCCATTTTGTCTGATTTGACGTCCGACATTTCAGATATGTTCAAACTTCCTCGTAAACCGATGTAGGCATCCATATTTTCCATTCTGAACTTTTCGACAGAACCTATCAAATCCATATGTTCATCCGTGGTCTCGGAAATCAGTTCTTTGAGAATAAGGTTGTTCTTCCAAGTGACAAATGGCAATCCGCCGGCCTCTCTTGCCGCTCTGATAGTTGCAATAACCATCTCTTCGGGTATGTCAAAGGCCTCAATCAGCAACTTCTCGCCTTTCTTCAAAGTACATGAATGGTTGATTAATAAATTCGCCAACTCCTGATATTGCGGATTAATCATACGTCAATATTGAACTGCGGTCTAAAGAGATTGCCTTAGCCTAATTTCCGAGAATTTGATATTTCCCCAATCAAGTTCTCTCCCATCAATTCTCTGACTTCATCCGCTCTGTGCTTTGAGAGCCACATCATTTTCACCAATGCAGTTTCGGGTAGCATATCATAGGTCTCCACAACCCCTTTTTGGAGTAATTCCCTTCCATTTCTATAAACATTGAGATTAGTTGATCCGCTCAGGCATTGTGTTGTTACAGCCACAGGCATGTCCTTGGAAGTCTTTCCAATACTTTCTAGCAGTTCCGATTTGACATGTCCTAACCCAGTTCCCGCAATCACCACGCCCTTTTTTCTGGAAGTTATGCTCTCCCAGTCTTCAATTCCAAGCCCTGGATGTGACCATACCATTCCTATATTGCTCTCAAAACCAGATTCCATTTTAGTTTCTTTTGCAGTGGGGCGATATTTACCTTTCAATTCTACGTTTTCCTTTACTATACCCAATGGCCCTTCGTTTGGAGACATAAATGCATCTCTCCTCGATGAATGGGCTTTTCTGACACGTGTTCCTCTCCATAGGACTACATTCTCATCATCCGTGGTCTGATGCATCGCAATAGCAATCTCACCTAAATCAGTCATAGCTGCCTTGGCAGCTCCTACCAGATTCAGGTGAGCATCACTCGATGGTCTGTCAGGACTGCGCTGTGCGCCTGTGAATATTACAGGATTAGATATTTCAGGTAGCTGAAATGATAATGCAGCCGCAGAATAAGCCATAGTGTCAGTCCCGTGACCAATGACTATTCCATGTTGTTTCTTGTCATGGATTTCTTTTGCTTTCTTTGCTATTCCTTCCCAGTGTTTAGGCGCCATATCTTCCGAAGCCAATGAGAAAAGAGGCTCAGCAGCGATATTCGCAACTTTATCTAATGCACTGACTGAATTCACTAGCTGCTCAGCAGTTATTGCAGGACTTACAGCTCCGGTTTTGTAGTCCACGAAGGAGGCAATAGTACCCCCGGTTGCCAGCACGGTTATATCTTTCAGTTCCTTGTTTTTCTTTTTCTTCGTAAATTCAGCCTTATCTTTCTTTGCTTTTGAAAGAATGGCCAATTCAGCACCTTCCACAGAAATTCCAATATTGTAGCCATTGTCAAGTTTTAGAACTACGATATCTTCTCCAGAAAAATTATGTTTAGGTAGAAGGAATCCCTCGTAAGTTTTCGCATCAGTGCTTATCCTGATGCGGTCATGAACCTTCGCTCCATTGTCGCTTATGAACTTTTCAGCCACCGTCGGCATGCTCCTTCAATCAAGCTAGGTTTATTACTATCATCCCTAGATGAGTTCTCGTGAGTTTCCGGGATAGATTTCAGAATTTGAAAGAAACCGTTGGCCAATGGACAGATTCTACTGGCGGCGGTTCTCTAGACCGTAAAATAGAGCGAAATCTTGCTGAAATGGAGGGCGGTACAGAAATTGAAAGAACAGCAGCTGTCAAGGCTCTTGTAATCCAAGCACAAACTGACGATAAGTGGGCAGATCCAATCATAACTTCTTTTCTAAGAGTATTGCCTGACCAGTTGGCATCCCCTCAAGAAGCGATCATTGATGGTTTACTAGAACTTCGTAAAGTAAAAGTTTCACGGGAAGAGGAGATATTTGAATCAATTCAGGAGACATTGGATAGCCCCTACCCAAGCGTTAGAAGCAAGGTTGTTGATATTTGGACACGTTTTTCATTGAAGTCAGACGCTAAAACAAGCGATACAATTGCAGTTCTTTTCGAGATGCTAAGTGACGATGACAAGGACGTACGCTATCAGACTCAGGAATCACTGTCAAAGATATTGCATACAGTACCTAAGGTAGCTCTGCCTGAACTAAAGAATGCGATTGGAGATGATGATTGGCGTGTTACCTACCATTCAATTGTTCTTTTGACAGAATTTGCAAAAAAATACCCTGCCCCTTCGGTAGTTCTTGCTCCTGAAGTTATAGAAGCTTTTAACTCAGGCGAACGTCTCAAGGAGAGGGCTGCAGACTGTATAGGAATGCTCGGCCTTGCTAATCCAGAAGCTGTTAAACCGGCAGTTCCAGGACTGATAAAAGGTCTGGAGGGCAAGTCCTCTGAACTTAGAAAAGCTTGCGCTACGGCTCTGGGAAGAATTGGTAGCAAGAATGGTATGATTGTCTATCATGCAGTACCCCGGTTGGCACGAGCCCTCAAGAATGATGACTGGTATATTCATGTCGAAGTTGTCAAAGCATTGGGATATATCGGTTCAAACAAACCAGCGTTGGTCAAACCCCACTTAGACATTATCCGTAATCGTACGACCACTGGCGCAGACAGAAATATTTGTAAGGCCGCAGAATGGGCACTTAAGAAAGCTGGCGGAGGGTAATGCCCGGTCAAGGGCGTCGAGGCCGTACTGACGCTTTTCAGAGGCGTGCACGCAGAGAAGGTTATCGTGCCCGGTCAGTATACAAGCTCATGGATATCCAGAAGAGAAGCAAAATATTCAGGAAGGATGATACAGTTCTCGATTTGGGTGCAGCACCAGGAGGCTGGTCCCAGATAGCCCTTGAATACATCGGTGAAGATGGAAAATTAGTAGGAGTAGACCTACAACACATTCTTCCTTTGAAAGGGGCCCAATTTCTTCAGGGAGATATCCGTGAACCCGAGACAAGAAAGGAACTAGAGAAGCTTGTACCTAAGGCTGATGTTGTCCTATCTGATATGAGTCCCAATCTGTCTGGAAACTATTCGGTTGATCAAGCCCGTTCTGTAGAATTGTCCTCATTGGCCCTAGAGATAGCATCGGAAAGAAAGGCCAAATCATTCGTGGTCAAAGTGTTCGAAGGATCAGATTTCCAAGATTTCCGCAAGGCAGTCATAGATGAGTTTGGTTCAGTTCGTACGTTGTCTCCTGAAGCATCACGTAAACAATCAAGTGAGGTTTATTTGATTGCTAAGAGAAAAAGATGAAACTGGCGGTTTTATTCTCGGGCGGTAAGGATTCCTATCTTGCACTTCAATATGCCTCAGTAGAGAATGAAATCTCTTGCCTTTTGACTTTGGAATCTGAGAAGGAAGATAGCTGGATGTTCCATACACCTGCTATCGAATGGACCAAGTTACAAGCTGAAGCACTTGGTATTCACCATCTAACCTCTAAAACAAGTGGTGTTAAAGAGAAGGAATTAGAAGATTTGTATTTACTTATCAATTCTGCTATCTCTGAATATTCAATTGGAGGAGTTGTAACTGGAGCCCTAGCTTCAGTTTATCAAGCTACGAGAATCCAACGAATATGCAATAGTTTGAATCTCTGGTGCTTTAATCCTCTGTGGCAGATGCCACAAAAGTTGTTGTTGGGTGAATTACTGGCCAACGACATAGAATCAGTCATAACTGGGGTTGCTGCAGAACCGCTGGATGAGAAATGGCTTGGTCGGCACATTAATCTGGAATCCATAAAGGAATTAGTTGCTCTGGAATCAAAATATGCGATTAATCCGGCGGGAGAGGGCGGTGAGCTAGAGTCATTTGTTCTGAATGCACCATTGTTCAAGCGGCCGATAAAAATACTTGAGTCAACAAAGCATTATTCCAATTTTTCAGGACGTTTGGAGATTAAGGAGGCAAAGTTGGAATGAGCAATCTTTTGATATCCACCTGTAGTGAGAAATTGAATGAAAGGGAATTTGTGTTTCCTATTGCAGAGATAGTTAAACCTGAAGACTATGAAGTTCTGCATTATACAGAATGCACTGAAAAAGACATTTCCAAGGCTAGCAGGATTATGATCTGCGGTACATCACTACAAGATAATGCCTATCTGGGTGATTTGAATATATTCAAGAATCTTCTACTTGGATTTGAGAGGCCTATTCTGGGCATTTGTTCGGGAATGCAGATCATTTGTTCCCTTTTTGAAGACAAAATAGTCGAAAATGCCGAGATTGGAATGATTGAAGTGAGAACATTGGAATCCAATGAACTGTGTGAAGGAAAATTTCAGGCTTACAGTATCCATAACTTCTCAGTTGACAAATTAGAATTCTTTACGATATTAGCTAGAAGTGATACGAGCGTCCAAGCAATAAAACACAAATCACGGAAAATATTCGGTGTGTCTTTTCATCCAGAGGTTAGGAACGAAGAAATCGTTGAAAATTTTCTACGATTCTAAAGTTCTTTAGCGCCGTTGACTACTTTGCTTGCACTTAAGTTGGTGAAACCGACGACGCTGGCCACATCTTCCACCGATGCTGTTTTTAGTTCTTCCACAGTGTGGAATCCAGAATCATACAAATTCTCAGCCTTGACTGCGCCGAGTCCCTTTATTGTAGATACTGCTTCGACAAATTCGGTTTTTCCGCCACCAGGACCTCCAGCACCACTGCCTTCAGAGAATTTTCCAGCCTGAATATCTCTCCATTCCTTGATTAAATCAGATATCGATTCGAGACTACTTACATTCAGGTTGAACCAACTGTCTCTGGCGTGCAAGGCACGTCTAGCCAAATCAAGTTCACTCTCCATTTCCTGAGTGATGGATAAAAGTCTGTCATATTTATCAGTCTGATCCTTGATTGTGTCTTCCATCTCATTAATCCTTGGGCCATATTCAGCTTCGACTTTCATCTGCCTTTGTCTTTCTACTTCTAATTCTCTGAGTTTTGCGTCTCTTTCACTTAGTAATTCCTGCAAAGACGTGACCAGAGTTCCTTTTGTTCCGATATCGGCCTCTAAAATATTAATTTGATCCAAAGATGCATTCAAATCTTTTTCTTGCTGTTCATAAGCATCCCATAGCTTCTCCAGTCTCTGCTGTTCTAGACTCAAACCGCTTTCAAGTTGGGCAACCTTACCGTCCATTTCGGGGTCCACAGTATTTCCTCCAGTTGTCTAGACCGCGCTACCTGTTATATAATATGCTCTGCCAATTGTATATTGTGGAACTGGAAATAGGCTGTGGACGCCTAAAAGGCGAAAATAATGAAGCTCTAATGTCATTGCTGTGTCCAGATTTTGCTTTAATCAATCCTAAAATGGTATGTGGCACCCTTCATCTTAGTCAAGCAGCTTATCTTGCAGACAAAGCACACGAAGGCAAATACAACTTTACCAAGGACCGTTCGACAGAATTGTTGCTATATCTCACTGCTCAGAGACAGATTTCACGTGCTATAGAGGTTGCGGGAATAAAACCTGATTCTGAAGCTGTAGCTTGGGTATCATTCTCTCAAGTACCTGAGAATCTGGCAGGTTTTGTAGAACCCGATGAGTCTGTGATTTCACATCTAGATTTTGACTATTCTTCACTAGGTCTGGAAAAAGATCTTCTTGACAAGCTTAGTTTTGAAGAGAAACAGAAGATAGTTATGACCCGGACGGCCGCTTTGCCTGTACAATCACGCTAGAAAGTCAAAAGTTTTATCAACTAAGTAAGTATCGAGTAATATGAGTGATTCAAAACTTATTGAGAAACTTAACGGTGGGCTTGGTTGGGAATTACGGGCCGAAGCTCTTTATTCACACTACTCAGCATACGTAAAGGGTATCAATCGACTACATCTCAAACCATTCTTTGATGAAGAAGCTAGTGAATCACACACTCATGCAGACATGGTCCGGACAGCTATAGTCAAATTGGGAGGTGTAGCTGTGACTGAGAGAGACTCTACCAAAATCGTACATACTACAGATTATAAGGTAATGTTGAAAGAAGCACTCAAGACCGAGCAGAAAGCAGCGGCAGGTTATGAGGAAGTATTATCTCTAATCAAAGATGATGAAGAGATGTATGATTCAATCGAGCAAATTTATTTTCAGGAACTCCGTTCCGTCGAGGAAGTAATTCAGTTGTTGTAGAGAGGAGGAGCCGAAGCCCCCCCTCTTTGCTAGCTCTTTTTGTGTTGCCTTAATCCAGAGCGTTGTCCTTTACGGCCCATCCTAAGAAGGCACCGACAACAGAACCAATCACTCCGAAGAAGGCCCAGTCTGCATTGCCATCAATAGCATTGGCAATCATGGCACCCATATCTACACCGAAATTCACACCTGCGAATGCGGTGCTGGAAACAACAAATAGTGTTGCTCCAACTGCAAATGGATCTTGTGTACTCAACAGAGTCATCACAAAGAACATGGTTCCAATGGCTGCAGCCAATAGAATGGCCATATCACCATCTAGCACAGAGTCATCAGTACCAGGGTTCAGGAATTTGAAAAGGACAAAACCAAGTGTTGCCCCCACAATCTGTGCACCCATGTAACCAATCGCATCGTCCTGACTAATTTTCTTGGACATCATGTTTCCGATGGTTACAGCTGGATTCAGATGACATCCAGATATTGGTCCAAAGACGTGCATAAGCACCATCAGAGTTAGACCAAGTGTTAGAGCGCCTGAAAAGACGTCCTCTGAGCTAGCAAAAGCAGTGATTCCGAAGAAGACCAAAAAGAAGGTCCCCAACATCTCAGCGCTTACGGTTTTCATATTTGTTTCTTCAAACATGGTTCGCACCGAATGGGATGCCGCAGATACTAATATATAAACCTTTGTATAGATTTCCCTCTTAAAACCATATTACGTTCCACCTTTCCTAAAAAATCCAAATAGTGGTCCATACATCTATTTTTAATAGGTACTTTTTAGATACGGTCGTTGTGATACCTATTGCAAGCCCGCAGCTGGGTTCTGAGGAGAGGGCAGCTGTTGATAGAGTTTTGAGATCAGGAATAATAGCACAAGGCCCCGAAGTATCTCATTTTGAGAAGGAATTTGCCGGTATGTGTGGCGTAAAATATGCTATTGCTACAAGCAATGGTACCACTGCAGGTCATTTGGCCATGCTGGCTAATGACATAGGCCCTGGTGATGAAGTTATAACGACCCCTTTCACGTTTTTCGCGACAGCCTCTGCAATTATGATGACAGGTGCTAAGCCCGTTTTTGTCGATGTCGGGGAAGATAGTTTCTGTTTGGATCCCGAGCAGGTCGAACAATCCATTACTGAAAAGACCAAGGCCATCCAGCCAGTCCATTTGTATGGCGAATTAGCAAATATCCCACCCTTGGTCGAAATTGCTGGGAAGTGTAATTTACTTTTGATTGAGGATTCAGCTCAAGCGCATAATGCACAATCCTGGGGAGGGAAAGCAGGAAGCTTTGGTGACACAGGCTGGTTTAGCTTTTACCCTACCAAGAATATGACAACTTCTGAAGGTGGGATAATCACCACAGATGATTCTGAAATTGCTGAGCGTTGTAGGGCAATGAGGGCCCATGGAATGACTGCGCAGTACCAGCACACAGAATTTGGATATAATTACAGAATGACTGACGTCTCAGCTGCGATTGGTCGCGTCCAGCTTTCCAAGTTGGAGAGTTTTAATAGTCGACGTCGTGAAATCGCGAAGTGCTACAATGAGGCTTTGTCAGGCTGTGTTACAGTTCCCAAGAATCGTCGAGGCCATGTTTTCCACCAGTATACTATCCGTTGCGAGCACCGTAACCAATTGCAGGAACATCTTACGGATAAGGGTGTAGGATCTGGAATCTATTATCCAAATTTGTTGTATCACTATCCACCAATGTCAGATCTAAAAGCGAACTGCCCTAATGCTGAACGCTTGATTGATGAGGTTCTGAGCCTCCCAGTCCATCCCGGTCTTACTGATCAGGACGTTTCTGCAGTTATTGAGGCTGTAAAATCATTTTTTGGATGATTTATTAAAAATCTCACCGTTTAGGCCATACTAACACACAGATTATTGGCCAAAACTTTATACATTTTTCTTAATTGGGCTAAACGGTAATTGATTTTGACTGACCAAATCCCACGAATAGGCAAATCCGCCCCCTTGTTTGAGGGCGATATTGTTAAGTTTGACTTTAGGAAGAAGGAGATACTGTATGATCAGATATCATTGATTAAGATTATTGAAAAAAATAAATGGACAGTTCTATTCTTTTATCCTCGTGATTTTTCTAGTCTTTGTCCGACTGAGATACATTCATTTAATCGCCGGATCAAGGATTTTGAAAAGGCAGACTGCGTACTGATTGGCTGTTCCACGGATTCAAAATATACTCATAAAGCCTGGATGGAAAGACCTCGAACTAAGGGTGGCATAGACAAACTATCTTATCCTCTTTTGGCAGATACTTCTCTAAAAATCGCTAGTTCATATGGAGTTTTGGATAAGGAACTTGGACAGGCTTTACGTGGAACATTTATCATAGATGATCAAGGTTATCTTAGATCTTTAGTGGTGAATCCACCATATATTGGGCGCAGTGTTGATGAAACCGTCAGAACGCTTCAGGCCTTACAGTCTGGAAAGTTATGTCCTGCAGGTTGGAGACCAGGTAGAAAAACACTTTGACAAAGAATAAATTAATGGACGATAAAATAGTATTTATGAGATATGTTTAAAAGCCCCTTTCTAGTTGTATTTAAGATAGTTTAATGCCATCAAAATCAGACGACTATAAAGCAGACCAAATACAGGTTTTGGAAGGCCTCGAGGCCGTACGCAAAAGACCTGCAATGTACATCGGTTCAACAGGCGAGGCAGGTCTTCATCATCTTGTCTATGAAGTAGTTGACAACTCGATTGATGAGGCTATGAATGGCCATTGCGATATAATTGAAATAGTTCTTCATTCTGATGGTTCTTGTTCTGTCAAGGACAACGGCCGTGGTATTCCAGTTGACAATCACCCTATTCACAAAGTACCTGCAGTTGAGATTGTGATGACAAAACTTCATGCCGGCGGTAAATTTGACAGCGATACTTACAAAGTATCCGGAGGCCTTCATGGCGTTGGTGTATCTGTAGTCAATGCCTTATCATTATGGACTAAGGTCGAGATTCATCGTGGTGGTGGAATCTATACTCAATCATACAAAAAAGGTAATTTGGATAGTAAACTAAAGAAGATTGGAGACAGTGACGAAAACGGTACGACTGTTAGGTTTCTACCTGATAAAGGTATTTTTGAAACGACAGAATTTGATTACCAGATTCTACGAAACCGTCTCCGTGAACTGGCCTATCTCAATGCTGGGATCAGGATAATCCTTTCTGAAGAAGATGGAAAATCGCAGAAATTCTATTACAAAGGTGGGATTTCACAATATGTTACTTTTCTGAATAGGGGCAAAACTGCTTTGATGAGTGAGCCCCTGTACGTGAATGGAGAAAAGGACCAGGTCCAAGTTGAGGCCGCACTTCAGTGGACCACAGCCTTCCGTGAGAACATCCATACTTTTACAAACAATATAGCAACTAGGGAAGGTGGCACTCATTTATCGGGTCTCAGAACATCCTTGACTCGTTCCATAAACAATATAGCTCGTAAAAGAAATCAATTGAAGGAGAAAGACCCACCTTTGGATGGTAATGATGTCAGAGAAGGTTTGACTGTAGTTCTTTCCATAAAGGTACCCGAACCGCAGTTTGAGGGCCAAACAAAAACCAAACTTGGGAATTCCGAGGTGAAGGGAATTGTAGATACAGTCATGACCGAATCTTTATCCAATTTTTTTGCCGAGAATCCTTCCGATAGTCAAATCATTATATCGAAATGTATCCAGGCATTTCAAGCTAGAGAAGCTGCAAAGAAAGCCAGAGACCTCACTCGCCGTAAAGGCATTCTGGAAGGGGGCGGACTCCCAGGCAAATTAGCTGATTGTCAGAGCAAGGATCCTGCCGTATCAGAAATTTTTATTGTTGAAGGAGATTCAGCCGGAGGAACAGCTAAGCAGGGTCGTGATCGCACTACTCAGGCAATTCTACCACTGAGAGGGAAAATCCTAAACGTTGAGAAATCACGTATTGATAAGATATTGGGGAATACAGAGGTAATGGCCTTAATCACTGCAATGGGTTGTAACATCACAGGAGTTGAAGAAGAAGATGAGTTTGAATTGGAAAATGCACGGTACCATAAATTGGTCATAATGACCGATGCAGATGTTGATGGCGCGCATATCCGAACATTGTTGCTGACCTTCCTTTACCGTCATATGGAAGGTCTAATTCACGCCGGTTATGTCTATATTGCTCAACCTCCCTTGTATAAGATTACAAAGGGGAAGAAGATGGATTATGCCTATGATGAGTCCCAGCTGAAAAAAATCAAGTCCAAATTCGGCTCAGGTTGTGTAATACAGCGTTACAAGGGTCTTGGGGAAATGAATGCACAACAGCTGTGGGAAACAACAATGGATCCAAATCAAAGGACCCTACTCCAAGTTACTATAGAAGATGCAGCAGAGGCCAATGAGGCCTTTCAGGATTTGATGGGTGATGATGTACAGAAACGCCGTGAGTTTATTGAGGCCAATGCTACAGCTGTAGCTAATCTAGATATTTAGGAAAGTTCTTTCATAACTTTAGGAAACGCTTCTACGAACCGTTCGACCTCCGGTGTTGGAATTGAGAAGGAGACTCTGATAAAATTGTCTCCAAATTTTGTGGATACGTAGTTCCCAGCCCTTACAAATATGTCATTTTCGTACAATAATTTGTCCTGAATGTCCTGTGGATTTGCATTATGTTCAGCAATATCGATTACCATCATACTGGCTGCAGAGGGATAGACAGGCAGTTTAGCTCCATCAACCTTGTCCACTGCATTTTTTATGAGTCCTTGATTCTTTACGGCTGTATCAATCAGTCCGGGAAGCCAATCCGGTTTTGTTTCTAGAGCTGCAACTGCCGCCCTTTGCCCAACCACACTGATTCCTAGGTCAGACACCATTGTACCTCTGATATCACTAATGAAATCTTTAGGGCCTACTAAGGACCCGACTCTGAGTCCTGCTAATCCACAGTTCTTGGAAACCGAATAGGCAGTAATTGTCTTATCAGGCAGCAAATTCGCTGCCAGAGTATGTTCAGGTGCAAAATCTCGATAGGTAATATCATCTATGACCCATAAATCGTGATCCTCAGCTACTTCACAGATAGCTCTTTTCTCATCTTTAGGGTAGGTGCTACCCAATGGATTTATAGGATCTATCAGGAATATCGATTTACTGTCTGGTGTTATCGCTTCCTTGATATCTTCGACATCAAATCTGTAATTGCCATGGTAAATAGGTATGTCAGTACATTTGGCTCCACCCAACTTGGCAAATTTGTGCACTACAAAGTAGGAAGGATCTGACGTAATCATTTCGCTTCCCCTAGGTTGGATATGTCTCATCAAACAATACAATGCCTCAGTTCCTCCATTGGTTATGTGTAGATCATGGTCAGGCAATCCCAGATCTTCCAGGATGAGATTCTTTAATTGAGGAAGTCCAGAGGCTAGTGGATATTTTGTATATTCTCGTTCATCCGCGGCCTTTCTTATCGCTTTCTGAATGGCAGAGTGAGTTTGTAGATGGTTTGTGTTCTGTGACATCCAAACAACCTTCTTGTTGGCATGCGCATAATCGAAATCCTTACTCATATTTTCTCATGTGGCCTAAAGCTATTAAGCTTGGGCTCATCGCCATAGAGGACAGTGATTCAGAAAATGTCAAATCGAATATTTTCCCGTTTAATATACAATCAATTATTTCCTCATTTAACATGGCTAAGATTTATAGGTTTTGAATTTTGGATGGTTGGTTTTACCCCCTTTTTCATTGGCTATGTAATTGGAGCCAAGACACTTTTTGATTTTGACCTCCTTTATGGTTTTGTTATTATTGCATGTCTGACATCTTCTACTTTTGTTCTTAATCACATCTGTGATTTGGATATAGATCTAAAGAATCCACGCAAGGAATTCAGTTTACTGGTTCGCGGGGCCTTTAATGTCAGACAAGCCTGGTATCTATTCTGGATTTTCCAGATATCATGCTTGGTGATGTCTTTGAGATATGGTTTTGAGTTTGTTTATTGTATACTTGGCCTGACAGTTATTTCACTTGTTTACAATATTAAACCTTTCCGTTTGAAGACTAAGCCTGGTTTGGATATAGCATGTAATGGCTTAAGCTTGGGCTTTCTGATTCCACTAGCTGCATGGTCTGTCAATCAACCCCTTCTTGATTTCCCCCGTCTTTATTTCTTTGCAACACTGTGTTACCTGATGGCGTTGTATTGCCCTACCATGGCAGTTGATACAGATTTTGATCGTAAATCTGGAGTCCATACCTTCGCGACCAAGTTTGGAGCAGTTCCCACAATGCGTCTTTCCTGGTTATTTACTATAGTTGGAGCTTCAACTCTAATCTATTGTGGTATTCAGGAGATTTTCCCTTGGAATTACAAACTTCTTGTATGGACTGGTTGGATTCTTCCTATCGAGATAATCATCCATTACATATACCTGCCCATTAATTCACAACCTAGTTATGATACTGTTGCAAAAGGCTCTATCATCTTAGCAACCGTAGAAGCGATTGCAACTCTTTTTTTCTTTCTTATCTTTCTGGATTTGATACCTATTGATTAACGAAACCTATGACTTTCTTGCATTTAGAACAAGAAACAGCAATTATTTTCCCCGCATTCCTCTGGTTTCCACCTGTACCTTCAGACGTAAAGTCAACTATCTGAAACCTGTAGGTGTTATCTTCGACCCCTATATTCTTACTGCATGATGGACATTTGGAGGGCGAGTCCGGGTCATCACTCTTCGAGCTGAACATGTGTAGCTAATTACGTACGTTATATAATATAACACTCTTTCATCCTTACAGGTTGTTAGCCATGTTAAATTTGATGCTTATTGGAACTGCACATGTTATCGATTTGCAGACTCCACTTGAGATATACATCAGAGAGTTTGAGCCACATGCAGTAGCCTTAGAGTTGGATAGGGAACGGTGGTTTGCACTTAACTCTGGAAAAAGACGGTCCAGAGGTCCTATTTTTGTAAGAGCCTTGGCACGCTTACAGGAATATTTGGGAGATGCTTTTGGCAGTTCACCTGGTTCGGAGATGCTGGCTGCGGCAAAAATAGGGAGAACTATAGGAGCAGATGTTAAGTTGATAGACAAACCAATAATTCCAACACTTAAAGGGGCATGGAAGAACATGCCATGGAATGAATTCTGGAATTTAATTATGGATAGCCTGATTTCTTTTGTTGGAGGCGGAGATCATAATCTTGACCAAAGTATGAAGACTGGTGATTTCTCAAAAGAATTGGAAGAATTCTCTGAACGTTATCCTTCAATCAAGACCCAATTGATTGACAGACGCGACGCTCACATGTCTGTTAGTCTGGTGAAACTTTTTCGAACAAAAAAATATGATAGGATTGTTGCAGTTGTTGGCGAGGGCCACATAGAGGGAATAAGTACTAGACTATCATCCTTGAATCCAGAAATAGTTAGGCTCAAGGATTTGTTACAGAGGAAAGGTAATAGTGTTTCATTCTCGATAGAGGTCTAGAACTCGTAAGTAATGACGAATCGATAATCCCAGTTAGCTTGAACTGGCGTTCCGCTGTTAGTAAAAGCTATTGTGACTTGGTATTCTCCTAATTCTAATCCATTTCCCTCATTGTCATAAAATGTAGAGCCCCAACTGGAAGTCTCGCCTCCGCATCCTACACTTCCTTGATTACTACCGATGTCAGTTCCTGAAGAATCCTGAACAGTAATTGAATAATCAAGTCCTCCAACACCGACACATCCAATCTCACTGAATTCTACTTCTACAGAAGACACGAAGATCTCAACATCTAGATTGTAATTCTCATCACTGTTCTGAGCAACAACTGTCCCGTCCTGTCCTTCATCTGAATAATCCTCTGGAACCACTTGTAGAATCCTGGTTATTTCTCCCGTTTCATCATTCTCGTCCACTACTGCCAGAGTGACATTGTAGTAGCCACCAGCAGACCACGAGTATTCGGTTGAGGATTCATTTACGGTCCTTTCGATTCCGTCACCAAAGTCCCATTTGTATTCTTTAATTTTACCATCTGGACCGCTGGAATCTCCGGCATCTAAAGTAATATTGGAATTGGCTCTGACCTTTTCTACTTCACTTCCACCATCCTTGAATACAAATTCAGCGGTTGGTCCCAGAGACTTGATATCAACGCTCTTTGTGGTAGATCCCTCTTGTCCACTTCCATCCTCAACAGTCAATTTCACATTGTATGTTCCAGCCATAGCCCAACTATGCTGAGGTGATTTCAACGAAGATGTCTGATTGTCACCAAAGTCCCAAAGGTAATCCAAAGCTTCACCTTCAGGGTCGTATGAATCCTCACCAGAGAATTGTATCGACTCTTGAGTAAAGGCCGATGTCGTGTCGGCTTTGATTGAGGCTACGGGCGGTAAATTTGTCACAGAAAAAGAATGAGTGATTGCACTGGACTCCCCATCTGGATCCTCGACTGTAAGTGTAATGCTGTAATCACCTTCATCCAGTTCCATCTCGAATTTGCTCTGTTTAGAAGCAGTGTAAGTCGGCCCACTGACTTCACCTAGGTCCCAGTTGTAGGATAATATATCGTTGTCCGGATCGCTACTAGCCATCCCATTGAACATAACTTCCTTTCCTTCTGAGTATGCACCACCATTACTTGGAGTGGTTATTGTGGCTGTAGGTGGACGATTACCTGGTTCTACGCTTATCACGACTATATCCTGTCCTGTAAGCCCACCTGAATCTCTGACCATCAATGTAAGAACTAAATCGTTTCCAGGTGTATCTATGACAATCAAATCAGACATCTTGGTGCTTAGGTCAATAGGATTCCCCAAACCTGACAATGTCCACATGTACTGCAAATCCAAATCATCTCCATCAGGGTCGGTTGAAGCTGAACCATCAATCTGGAATGGTTTTCCTGCCTCCATAACAGATGCTTGTCTTGGCATCAGAATCAAAGCTTCAGGCGCAAGGTTAGTTTCACTTTCTTCACTATCATCCAGACATCCTCCAAAACACATCATGGCAACCATGAAAGTTGCTGCCAATGCCTGAACCTTTCGCATAGGTTGTCCTAGATTGACCATGTATTAAGAGTATGCGCTACGTTTAGATTACTAAACTGTTTCTGATAGGTCTTTTTGCACCACATGCTTCACAGTGTAGAATCAGAGTTCTAGCACTTCTTAGAAAAGAGGTATCGGGCCGGTTACACTCCTGACATACGACAAACGTGTCAATGTAGGAGCTGACCCGTTCTTTTATTTTCCTTTCAGGGACCCTACCTTGGAGAACCAATCTTCGGTTATTGATTGAACCTGCCGTTCCTAGTTCTTGTAGTAGAAACTTATAGAGATGAGTCTCATCCCTTCTGAGAATATCAACTATCTCTGTAAAGTTTCGAATTATAGTTTTTTTGCTGCCTTCATGGAGAACATCTGGAACGGGCGGGCTAAACCGCTCCGCATCATTCATGACGTCTTCTAAACCTTCTCTGGCCCTATCCAGCAACTTTTGGTAGTCTAAATCCACAATCTCCTAAATGGCCCCTTTGTAAAGGTTTTCGTTTTACTATGGCCTTATTAGAAATCCATAAATGAGTCCCAAGGAGTATCCAAAATGTTGAATAAACATTACTATCGGTGCATACAATACCTGTTTGAGAGACTTAGTTTGTTTTCCTACCAATATTCCCGCAGCTCCTAAGATAGCAAAATATGCAGCTGTTATTCCCAAAGGAATTTCGATAGTCACTATATTTTCAAAATATTCAGCACCATCAATATAATTAGAAAGTGCAAGAGCGTATAATACAAACATAATTCCAGACGCAAATAGAAAGAGATAGTATCTAGGATGAAAGCTACTTGGGTGCATTCTCGTTACCATAGCTCTCGTCGCACCATAGTTAAACATCTGTTTAAGAAAGGCAGCAGGCCGAGATCTACGGTGATGCCAAACAACCACGTCCGGCGCGTACAGGATTCTGTACCCTGCCTTATTCAGCCGGATGTCAAACTCTACGTCTTCACCAGGCCACAAGTTTCTATGAAACTTTATCTCTTGAACAATCTCTTTCTTTATTATGTAATTACAAGTCGGATTGTGAGCAATATCTCTGGATTCAGAATGCCCGACAGTATATCGGAATGAGAAAAGAAATTTAGATCCAAATATTCTGCCAACAGCCTTAGCAAATGGCAAACCTTGCTTCGGGGTATAGTTTGGCCCTCCTACTCCAATATATTTTTCGTTTTTACGGAGATGTTTTACCCCATTCCGTATCCAGTCTTCCCTCAGAATGGTATCATCATCAGTGAATGCAATTATGCTTCCTTTAGCAAGGTCCGCCCCTATGTTCCTTTTTTGACCTGCGGGAACAGACTTGTATGTCACAGTCACATCTATTCCTTCTTCTTTTGCCCTATCTGAGTTCTTTTCCAGGAGGTGTGTAGGTTTATCGCCGATAAATATTAATTCAAATTTGCCTTTAGGATATTCTAGTTTGGCTACACTCTCCACCAGCCCTTTGATGAACTTAACTTCACCAGTGGTAGGTATTACAATTGATACAAATGGTTCAATTTCCAAGGTATTCCTTCCTGTGGTTAATCAGACTGAATATCCTCATATAAAATACTACTCAATTCTTTTCTTAGCTCTTTAATGAGATCAAAATCTTGCAACTTTAAACACGATGTACGTCTCACCACAGATAGTTAAAGTAAGTTGTTACTAAGATTGTGTGGCAAAGTTCTCTACGCAACACAGCCGATTTGAGACCTTGATGCGTTTTCGCGTCCGAGAGGTCCTTCTGGTTTCCAGTCCTTATGATTATTTTACCTTAGAAGAAGACGGAAGGATAAATGAAACAATTCTATTAGAATATAAACAACTGAGTCTTTCCTACGCACCCCGTATTACACACGTCACCACTGCTGAGGAAGCTCTTCAAGCATTGAATGAAAGACATTATGATCTGGTAATAACCATGTCCCGAGTTGGTGAGATGCTGGTTCATGTCTTTGGTAATAAAGCCAAAGAAATTCAAGAAGATATTCCAGTAGTATTGCTTGCTTACAACACTCGTGAACTGGCATTGTTCAAGAAAAGTCAGGGTATTGATTTGGTTTTTGTCTGGTCTGGAAATTCTCAGATTTTCCTTGCTATAATAAAAATTATTGAAGACTCAAGAAATGTTGAGGAAGATACTGACATGGCCGATGTTCCAGTCATACTGCTGGTCGAGGATTCAAGGCGTTTCTATTCTATGTTTCTACCTCAATTATATCAGGAGTTGATGGAACAGACAGGTAGTTTAGCTGGAGAGGGTCTTAGTCTGCATCATAAAGTTCTGAGACGGAGAGCTAGAGCTAAGATTCTACTTGCGACAGACATGGAACAGGCTCAATATTTTTACAAACAGTATTCCAAGCACATAATTGGATTGATAACAGACGCAGGTTATCCGTGGAAGGGTGAACACAATTCAAATGCAGGTTCTGAACTGATAAAAATCGTTAAGCAGGATAATCTTGATGTACCAATTATAATGCAATCTTCTCTACCTGAGAATAGGAAAATTGCTGAAGAACTCAATGCTGATTTCTTAGACAAATCTGACTCTGGGTTGCTTAAGGGAATTAGGACCTTCATGCGTGAAAGAATGGGTTTTGGAGATTTTGTGTTTCGTGATTCAGAGGGTACTGAAGTTGACAGGGCAAAAGATATTGAGGAAATGATAGATCTCATTCCTTACATTGATTCCAACTCCTTGAAATACCATGGGGAACGTCATGACTTCTCAAGATGGTTTCGAGCACGAACGGAATTTAATTTGGCCAAAGCTCTACGGCCAAAGAAAGTTGGTGATTTCGAAGATATAGAAGAGGCTAGAACGTTTCTTCTTACAATGATGCGAGATTTCCAGAGACAGAACCAGAAGGGAGAGGTGGCCGACTTCTCGCTCAAGGTACTGGACATCGGCCGTGATTTCTTACGAATCGGTGGTGGATCATTAGGTGGTAAAGGGCGTAGTCTTGCTTTTTTTCATTCACTTTTATCATCATCGAATATTTCATCTGAATTTCCAGACATCAAGATTAGTGTTCCTCCTTGCGCCGTGATTGGCACATCGGTTTTTGATGAATTTATGAGGAATGAACGGGTTTTTTCAATTGCTTATTCAGACACGTCTCAGATTGATGACAAAGATATAGCTACAGAATTCTTGAAAGTAGATTTACCCGATTCAATTTACGAGGACTTAAAATCTTTCTCAGACAGGATAGAATATCCTGTTGCGATTCGCTCATCAAGTTTACTTGAGGATTCTCAGCACCAACCGTTTGCAGGAGTCTATGAAACCTATATGCTATCTAATAACCATCCTGATCCAAAGATTCGGTTACAGAATATCTGTGATTCCATAAAATTGGTTTACGCATCAGTATTTTACAAGAATTCCAAATCATACATTGCCTCAACACCCAACAGTATAGAGGAGGAAAAAATGGCTGTCGTAATTCAGCAGGTGGAAGGGCAGAAACATGGTGATGCTTTTTATCCTACCTTTTCCGGAGTCGCCAGATCAAGAAATTTCTATCCTCTTGGTGATGCCTTGCCTGAAGAAGGAGTAGTTGCTGTAGCTTTAGGCTTGGGAAAGGCAGTTGTGGAGGGAGAAAAAGTTTTTAGATTCTCACCGAGTCACCCTGAACAACAATTTCAGTTTGCCACAACTGAAGATTATTTACGTTCATCTCAGAGAGAATTCTGGGCCATTGATATGTCAAAGACTGAAACTGTGTTAGGAACCCAATCAGCGAAAAACCTTTTACATCTGGATTTGTCCAAAGCTGAAATGGACAGACAATTACACCCAATAGGTTCTGTTTATTCACCGGAAAATGATGCTATCTATGATGGGTTATCAAGGAGTGGAGTAAGATTGGTGACTTTTGCTGGTGTCACTAAGCATGAGCAGTTTCCATTGTCAGGAATCATCAATTTTTTCTTGGAAGTGGCCGAGGGGGGTTTCAGTGGTCCCGTAGAAATTGAATTTGCGGTTACTATTGACCCTCTATCAAAGTCAAAGCGCTTCTCATTTCTCCAAGCCCGTCCTTTGGTTTGGGAACCTATTGATATTGAGGTTGATATTGGGAGTCAGGTCGGTAAGGTAATGTGTCGTTCAGATAGTGCATTGGGGAACGGCTTAATCGAGGATATAAGGGATGTACTATACATTCATCCTCGTGATTTTGTAAGAGGTGAAACCGAAGATATTGTAGAGAAACTGGAAGAATTGAACAATGAATTGATAAGCTCTGGAAATCCATATTTGTTAGTTGGGCCTGGCCGTTGGGGCTCAACGGATAAGTGGCTGGGAATACCCGTTCGCTGGGCTCAGATATCGGGTGCTTCTACAATTATAGAATGTGAGATGAGTGACTATCCTGTTGAAGCTTCTCAGGGAACCCATTTCTTCCAAAATATTGTTTCATTCGGAGTCGGATATTTGACTTCTAATTCAAGTGATATCAAATGGGATATTTTAGATAAACAAGAGAAGAAGGGAGAATATGGTCCGATTAGGCATGTTAGATTTTCCAAACCTTTGCACGTCATGCTGGATGGTCAGACAAGCAAGGCTGCAGTTATTGTGACAGACTGATTATTCCCAGTAGATTACTTCTATCTTAATCGTATATTCTGGATTTCCTCTTTCATGATCAACCACAAATGCCCAGTCGCCTAATTCACTCACTTCATCAAACCAAGCACGATCAGTGCTATTGTAGTAGTCTAGAACTATACGGTTTGCTTGCTCTCTCTGGCTGGAGTCATGTGTGGAATTCTTGGCAACACATTCATTACATTCATCATCCGGATCAGTGCTTTCGTCCTGATCGGGATTTCTTTCTTGGGAAGCGTTGTACAAGTATAGGTCTAAATCACTAGTGTGAGCTGCCCCGGCGTCGTATTCCAGAGTAGCTCTGATATATCTGGCCGGCAGGCCATAAACTTGGGTAAGGTGTTCCTGTTGCCCCGAGCCTATGATTCTGGTGTCAGTATATTCATAGTTGATGCGGATTTCTACATCATCAGAATAACTGGCCTCATCAGTTTCTCCCATTTCATTGGTTATTCTAACCTTTACAGTGTATATCCCAGAATCAAATTCCCATGAGGTCTCAGGCTCAGTTGTTTCCTCATCCGTGTAGAATCCCTCTGAGGAGTCATAAGAGAAATCCCATTCGTATTTGGTGATAGTATCATCAGAGACGGAATCAGTGGCTGAGAACGTAAACGTCACCTGTTCTTCCCCAGTCACTTTTGAATCAGTTTCGTCATCAGTAGTGACGATTGCCCTAATCTCACTCGTAGCTTCTTGGATAGTAACTTTAGTAGTTGCAGTACTAAACTCATTTCCATCGGTCACGGTAAGTGTTACAGTATAGATGCCCTCATTTCCGTATGAATGTGTTATTCGTCCATTATTTGCTATATTACCAATTATACTTTCATCCTTTCCATCGTTTTTATCAAAGTCCCAAAAATACTCTAGAACATCGCCATCTGGATCGCTACTGCCCTTTCCCGTGAAAACGATTTCTTGATTCGGTTCGAAGTTAGAACCACCTTCTGAGTTTGCAGAAGCTTGCGGTACTCCGTTTACATCCTCTTCATCAAGGAAATCTAGACATCCTGAGAAGATGACGATTCCTGCAATCACCAAAGGCAAGTATCTCATATCATCTAATCTTAGTATGCTATTATAAATCAGTTTAGCTTTCGGCTTTTGCAGCAGCCTTTCTAGATTCCTTGATTTTGTCTGAAGCTTCACGTCTTGCTACTCTTTCTTGACGCCTTGCCTCAACACGTTCCATTATCAATTTCATGTACATTGCGTCATGCTCCATGAGTGGAGAATCAGATATGGTTATCACATTGTAGTTATTCTCAAGAATGACCTCTGCTAAATATTCGAACTTAATCTCTCCCTTCTTGATTGGAGAATAGTGTCTCTCGTTTCCCTCCGTATCGAACTCAACACCTGAGAAGTGTGTGTAAAATTTTTTCAGCCCTAGGGAATTCTCAAAGAAATCAAAGACACGCTTAAAACTCTCACGATCGTTCAGCCAGCGATTTCCTCTAGCGTGCAAATGTGGCCAATTGATAATAGGTTGGATACCTTTCACTTTCCGGCAGATTTCAGTTACTTCTCTGACACTTCCAAAAAGATCTGGCTTTCCAGACAACTCAATACCTATTTTGGAACTGTAATTGTTAGCGTAATAAAGATTGCGCATATCCTTGAATATTGGTATGAGAGTTTTGATTGCCTCTTCGGATGAAATCCCATGGTAAGGTCCAATGTGTGTGACTACATTCCCAGCACCAATCTTGTTCCCGACCTCACCTGCGAACTCAAGGAATTTTTTTGACTTATTGCGCATGTATCCATTACCCAAAAAGTCCATGTAGTAAGGGGCATGAATGGCCATATGAATATCCAGGGACTGTGCAATTTCACCTAGTTCCTCGAAGTCCTCTAATTCGTCGACATACTTGCCCCTTACCAGTTGGATTTCCATACAATGTAAACCTAGAGCATGAATGTCTTCAATTCCATCTCTGATAGTTCTTCCTTTGCAGGAAAGAGGTATCCCTGCTGGCCCAAATCTAATCATCGTTCATCGCGGATTGAATGGTCCTATAATTACTATTGGTTACTTTTGGCCTATTTTCTACTCTTTTATTGCTCCCGCTAGATGGTTTTATCTAAGTTTTTAAGGGTCCCTCTTCTCGTGTTTTGTGAATCCCCAAGCCTTGGAAAAGAAATGGCAGAAAAAATGGGAAGAGTCTCGACTATTTGAGTCAGAGCCAAGGGAAGACCAAGACAAGTATTTCGTGAATTCCCCTTATCCTTACATGAACGGATATCTGCATCTGGGACATGCATTCACTTATCTAAGAGCCGACATGGTTTCTCGTTATCAAAGAATGAAGAATAAGAATGTACTTTTTCCTTTTGCTTTCCATTGTACTGGAACTCCAATTGTAGCCGCTGCCCAAAGGGTCAAGGAGGGTGAAGAGGGCCAGATAAACGCGTTAAAGCAAATGGGCCTAAGTAAAACTCTTATCAAAACGTTCTCAAAGCCAGAAGAATGGACAAAGCATTTTCCAGACAAGGCAATCGAGGATCTAAAGAAATTCGGAACTTCTATTGATTGGAGGCGCAGTTTTATCACAACCAGTTTGAACCCACCTTATGACGGATTTATACGTTGGCAATTCAACAAATTATTAGCTGGCGAGTATCTAATCAAAGGTACTTTTCCAGTCGTGTGGTGCCCTAAAAGAGAAACTGTTGTGGGAGACCATGATCGCCTTTCAGGTGAAGGAGAAACACCCCAAGAGTACACCTTGTTAAAATTCAAAGGCGAAGATCATTTTCTTGTCGCAGCAACTTTGCGTCCTGAAACAGTTTTTGGTCAAACCAATTTATGGGTAGATGGTGATGGAACTTACACTAAAGCTAAAGTCGGAAATGAGACTTGGGTAATGTCTCAGAAAATGCCGTTCAAGCTTAAGTTACAAGGACACGAAGTCAAGGAATTAGGCAAAATTCAAGGCAGGGATTTAATCGGTCAAAAGTATATGGCACCCCAAATTGGTAATGAAATAATAGTCCTTCCATCTAAATTTTGTGATGCTTCAATTGGTTCTGGAATCGTAACCTCTGTACCAAGTGACTCCCCAGATGATTACCAGGGCCTTGTGGATTTGCAGAACTCATCCTCAGATTGTGAAAAGTGGGGCTTGGATTATGAATTGGTGACGTCAATCCAACCTATCGCTATTCTAGACTCGGGAGAGATGGGCACGCTTCCAGCACCCAAACTCTGTAAAGAATTGGGAATAAAGAATCAGACCCAGAGGAAAAAATTGGAACAGGCTAAACAAGATTTGTACATGCATAGTTTCAATCATGGAATCATGCTTGATTCCACAGAGTATGTTGCCGGCAAACCTGTTGAAGAGGCTCGTGAAATCGTCAAGGATAAATTGATTGAAGAAGGAAAGGCCGTAATCTACTATGAGCTGACCGGTCCTGTTGAGTCACGCTGGCTTGCAGACTGTGTGGTCAAAATAGTGGACAATCAATGGTTCTTGGAATATAGTAGTGAAGAATGGACCAAGACTACTGAGAAGGCTCTTGAGACAATGGAACTATATCCTTTCAAGGCCCGGAGTCAATTTGAATATGTTTTACAATGGCTGAAGAACTGGGCCTGCGTTCGTGAAAAAGGTCTGGGAACTAAATTACCCTGGGATGATAATTGGGTTATCGAATCACTAAGTGATTCAACCATTTACATGGCCTACTACACAGTAGCCCATTATCTGAAGGATTTGAATGAAAAGCAACTCAAAGAGTCATTGTTCGATGCAATATTTGGAGATGGAAATACCAAGTTAGCAGCCGAAGAAAGTGGAGTAAAGCAAGCTGAGATTATCAGATGGAGAAACGAATTCAACTATTGGTATCCTTATGATCTGCGAGTAAGTGGTAAAGATTTGATACAGAATCATTTGTCGTTTAGTTTGTACAACCACACTGCCATGTTTGGGAAAGATAAATGGCCTAGAGGTTTTGCCGTCAATGGTTGGGTTCTCGTGGAGGGAGAAAAAATGTCTAAATCCAAAGGTAATTTTTTCACTCTCAAAGAACTGACGTCGAAGTATGGTGCAGATGTCGTACGTTTTACACTGTGTAATGCTGGAGAAGGTCTTGATGATCCTAATTGGGAGATTTCGTTTGCGGAAACGGCTGGTAAGAAACTGAAGAATTGGCTATCATTTGTAAAGAAGAATAAAGGCAAGGGCCGAACTACGATACACCCTATTGACACATGGTTCCGTGAGATTATGGCCAGTGTTGCACATCAAGCCAATACAGCATCTGAAAGATTGAAATTTAGAACCTCCACTCGGCTCATTTTCTTTGAACTCCCGCAATATTTCAAATGGTACATCCAAAGAGCTGGTGAACCACACGTGGAAATATTGAAAGACTACATTTCGATTGTAAATAGAGGGATTGCACCTATTGTACCTCATACTGCCGAAGAGGCCTGGTCTCTTTCAGGAGAAGAAGATTTCATTCTAAATCAACCATTCCCTGAAGGCCATAAACCGGATTTGAACCTGATAACAGGAGAAGACTTGGTTAAGCAAACGTTAGAAGATACAAGAGCCATTTTGAGTATTGCAGGAATTGTCAATCCTGAAGAAATCGTGTTTATCGTTGCACCAGAATGGAAATGGAACGCAGTCCATACCGCTGGGGAATTGGCAGATAGTAGAGGGCAAGTAAAGCTGGCTCAGCTTATTTCCGGTGTTATGCCGACCATACCGCCAGAATCCAAGAAATTAGGGGCTGATTTCCTGAAAAAATGGGTGTTAAAGGATATTCCTTCCTTGGGTCCAGACTGGCAGAGCAAATACGCCCAGCAAGTGGACGAAGCAGAAATATTGTCAGCTTCGGTAGATTTTTTCACCAATATATTTAACTGTAAAATCACAGTTGTAAATGCAGATCAAGCAAAGTCAAGTATGACATCCAAGGCAAATCAGAGTTCGCCTTTGAGACCGGCTATTTTTGTTTCTTAATTGTCGATTTATCGTCTATAAAACATACTCGTAAACCTATAGTTAATACTTGCCAATCTTTATAAATGCCGCCCTTGTCCGGCGGTCCCCGTGTTAGAGGTTATCCTCTTGGGAGTGACAAAAAATGACTAAACAGCGTCAATCACGAACAGCCTTGCTAGCCGTAGCTATGCTCTTGTCCGGAGCTTTCTTGGGGCTCGTAATATCAGACAATGCGTCTGCTGGAACTCACGATATAGATGGTTTTGTACAACCTAATCTTGCAGGTGTGACAGTTACAGTTCTGAATAGCGACACTGGAGCTTCCCAAAATACGGCAACGGAAGACGATGGATACTATTCTTTTACTGGTCTGGAATCTGGTAATTATCTTGTGAGATTTGTCAAATCCGGTTACCTTTCAGAATTAGAAGAGTGGGGGATCAATAGCGATGGAAGTATGGATGATGTTACGATGGAAGGAGCACCTTCAGGAAGCAGAACTATTACCGGTAATGTCTCAGATGCAGATGGATCCATTGTGGGTGCAACTATTTCAATTCGTTCCACAACCGTTGAGGATTCTTGGTGGACAGGAACAGATGTTGGATATACTTGGACAACAACTACAGACTCTAATGGTAATTATTCATTTTCTGGATTACCTACTAACGAGACATTTGCAGTTAGGATAACATCAGACAGTCACTATACCTACACTGCGGATGATGCAATAACATCATTTGTAGGAGTCAGTTTTACTATAACAAAAGTAGATTCATCCAATAACCAGAATGTTAGGGTAAAAGACACTTCTGGGAATACAATCAGTGATGCCACAGTTTTCATGTACGATACTGCAACATCAACTTGGACAGATTCAACTAAGTTGGGAGGAGCAACCTATGTTCTAAGCCCAGCCGGTGGTTCTGAGATTTATGTGTATGCATATCATGCCGGTGCCTTCCCTTCAGTAATGAAGATAGCATCAGTATCAGGTGCTGGCTCATTTGACATGATTGTCGGTGAAAACGCTGCAGCTGACGATAATGTGGTCCACATATCGGTACCGCCTTCAGATGGAGGCCAGTCAACCATGCCTAAGATGGGAGACAGAATAATAAAGGAAAATCCAGCTCCTTCAGCTTCAATCGCAGTAACAAGTGATACTACAGATATGGATGGAATCCATGTTGTAGCAGATGGAGAACAGGTTAATTTCAGTGGATTATCTTCTTCATCACCTATTGGGGTTTCACAGTACTCTTGGAGTTTTGGACCAAGCTTAGCTGAGACATCAAACACATTTTCGTCTGGTTCAACTCTGGTTACACTTACGGTTACCGATACCTTCGGTGATATTTCTGAAGCAAATGTGAGCATTATGGCTGATGGTAACAATCCTGTGCCAGCAGTTAATGTAATAGTCAAGACGGGCGTCTCCGATGAGGGTGAGGCCTATAATACTTCGACATCAAATGTGGATGAAGATTACAAGGTGGTTGTGTTCAATGCCTCTGAATCAAACGATGCAGATTCGATGATTTCAGATTACGCTTGGGACTTTGGTGATGGTAATACAGATACTGGAGATGTAGTAAGTCATATTTTTGCAGATCCTGGTGATTTCAGTGTTCAGCTTACGGTTACTGATGCAGCTGGAAATTCAGATTCGAGCATTACAAGCATAACTGTGAACGACATAGAACCACCTAGGGCTGCATTCAATTGGTCTTACACTAATGATACTGGTGGTAATGTTGCTGGAGCGGCAGTGGAAGGCATTCCAACACATTTCAATGCCGGCGGAACTGAGGATAATTCCGGTGACAATTTGACCTATATCTGGGACTTTGGAGATGGAACCAATGGAACAGGGGTTACGGTAGATCATACTTTCAGTGAAACGTCTGCCGAAGCTTTCAACGTCATTCTTGAGGTTACTGATGCTTCAGGCAATAAAGACCAGATTAGCTATGGAATTAGTCCTGCAGTTATGGATAGACCCGATCTTTATGCGACTCAGATAATCTTCGACAATGAAAATCCTTCCGAGGGAGATGTAGTTAAAATTTCTACTACAATCAAATTATTGAAAATGAATGTAACAAATGCTTTTGCAGTTACTTTCTATCTTGATTCAATTAGTAACGCTACGGCTATTGATACTGTAGAGGTTGACAATGGTTCAGTGGCATGGGGAATTGAGAATGAGTATAGCGTCAATACCACATGGACTGCTACACCGGGAACCCATACAATTTATGTACGGGTAGATTCGACCGATGTTGTTGATGAGGGTGAAGAAAAGAATGATGTGAACCGTGTTATCACAGTCAGTTCAACTGATGATTCAAGAGATTGGACTTCTATTGGCCTGATAGTAGTTGTAGTTCTCTTGGCCTTTGGTGCGGTTGGATATATCTATAGAGATACTCTCTTCAAGTAAGTAAATCTAAGAAAGACTGATTAGTGCCCGCGGGAGGCCATTTTGGTCTCTAGTTGGGATTCTTCAAGACCGGACATGGCGTCTCCTAGGTTCTTTGATACATTTCCAACCAGTTCAGCGTCATCAAAGTGGGCAGTCGCTTCTACAATGGCCTTGGCCATGATATTAGGATCATCAGATTTGAATATGCCTGAGCCCACAAATATACCATCCATGCCGAATTGCATCATCAGTGCTGCGTCTGCTGGAGTTGCGATTCCGCCAGCAGTGAATGTTACTACAGGTAAACGACCTAGTCGTTTGACGTCTTCTAGAATCTCAAGGACCCCAGCCTCTATTTCTTTTCTCTCTTTTCCAAAAGCATTGAAACCCGCAGACTCGCCAAGATTATCTTTGACCTCTCTATCTAAATCAAAGAATTTTTCCACTACTCGTGTTGCTATAGGTTTTAGATTACTCGAGGATTGTACAGCTGCGATCTCAGCCTGTAATAATCTCGCATGTCTCATTGCAGCTACCACATTCCCTGTCCCTGCCTCACCCTTGGTCCTGATCATGGCTGCACCTTCCCAGATACGCCGTATAGCTTCACCTAATGATGTGGCTCCGCAAACAAATGGTACTGTGAACCCATCTTTCACGACATGGTAGTAAGGATCCGCTGGAGTTAGAACCTCGGATTCATCAATCATATCTACTCCTAGAGCTTCCAGAACCCTCGCTTCTGCAGAATGTCCAATTCTACACTTTGCCATTACAGGAATAGTCGTAAAGTCTATTATTTCCTTGATCATTGATGGGTCTGACATTCTGGCTATTCCACCGTCAGCCCTGATATCCGCAGGCACTCTTTCCAGAGCCATTACAGATACGGCACCTGCATTCTCAGCGATTGCAGCCTGTTCAGCATTTACAACATCCATAATCACACCTCCCTTTTGCATTCTGGCAAAACCACGTTTAACCAGTTCTTTGCCATGTCTTAAAGATTCAAGATCCAAATTCAGCGACATTCATCTGCTCCTATGGTGGACCGGGCGGGATTTGAACCCGCGGCCTCCGCCTTGCGAAGGCGGCAATCTTCCAGGCTGATCTACCGGCCCTTCTGCTGAGCCTAGACTGGTCAGAAAATTAGCTTTACTAAGCTGCACTACTAGATTCCAAGTGCATAGCTGCAGCTTCACTCAGATCCTCATATAAGTCTTGGTTATCAACACCAGAGTAGGAGATATTGCCCTCTCTCCCCCGGTTAATCTTCATTATTTCAAACTCAGAAGCGTTGTCTCCATCAGTATAGGACATGATTGCATATTCAGCCCCTTCAACTTCTAAAGCACCATGTATTCTCATCTTAATTTCATTTCCAGCTTCATCTTCAAATACCTCAAATTCATTAGTTTCGGGTTCTTTTCCTTTTTTCCCCAATCCAAATGTAGGCATTCCCCAACCCTTTGACTTAGTCTCTTCAGAAGTGATTTCCCTCCCCATAGCTTGGGACCAGGAATTCATAACATCTTCTTGATTCATTCCAGCAGCTAATTCTATTTTCTTCCAATTATTTAGAATCCAGGGTGGATTTTCAAACTTTGTAGATAGTGCCTGAACAAACATTCGCAGATCATTGGGATTCTGACATCCTAATTTCAGTTCCAAATATGAATTACGGGGCGTCCCAAAGAAGCCCTTGTATTTTTGTGAAGTGAGTCGTGCTTTAAAACCAGCGAAACGAAATGACATACTCCAGTTCATTTCATCAAAGCCGCTTGAGCGAAGTCTAATCTTTGCATTATCATCAACACTCTGGCAAGCTTCCCAGAATTTTTCTCCAAAGTCTGTAAACCAGATTAAGCCAAAAGTACCTCTGTTTTTTGTCTCTATCCTCCCCGAATTGAGTGCACGTCGCTTTACCAATGGGTGCTTGCTACGGGGCTGGGCCAGAAGTGTTACAGAATGCACTAATTTGACACCAAAAGGGATGCATAAAACGTCACCGCTAACTTTAATAATACCACACTGACACGGAAATCGGCCTCCGGGCCATTGACGGTAATCAATTCACAATTAGATTCTGGTCCTCTTTTAAGAGGTTCAATGAATATGGAATGGAATTAGTCCGCCCTTGGTTAGAGGCAGTATGCAAAAGGTGGTACAATGAATATAGATCCAACAAGCAGTAAATATTTGATTCGCGCTTCAATACGTGCGAATGGCGTAGTTAACAAGTCAGATGTAGTAGGGGCCGTTTTTGGTCAAACAGAAGGACTATTAGGTGATGAATTAGATCTTCGAGATCTTCAGAAAAGCGGACGAATGGGCCGTGTAGAGGTTGAAATAAAAAGCGACAAAGGAAAGTCCATTGGAGAGATAGTCATCTCTTCAAGTATGGACCAAGTTGAAACTTCGGTCTTCGCAGCAGCGCTAGAAACAGTTGAACGCGTTGGCCCTTGTAAGGCCACAGTAAAGATTACGACATTAGAAGACAGTCGTACTTCAAAACGCGAAATAATCATAGATCGTGCACGATCACTTTTAATTAATTTAATTAAAGATTCGAGAGGTGCTGGTTCTACGATAACAGATACGGTTAGACAGGTACTTCAAACCGAGGAGATCGTTCGGTTCAAAGGTAAATTGCCTGCAGGTCCGAATGTAGATACCAGTGATGCCGTGATTGTTGTTGAAGGCCGTGGCGATGTCCTCAACCTATTGAGGCACGGAATAAAGAATGCCGTAGCAGTAGAGGGCACCAACATACCCAAGGAAGTTGTAGCTCTCAGTAAAGAAAGGACAGTAACAGCCTTTGTTGACGGTGACCGTGGTGGAGAAATGATAATTCAAGAGCTTCTTCAGGTAGCGGAGCTTGATTTTATTTCACGCGCTCCAAGTAATACGGAAGTCGAACATCTGACCCACAAGCAGATCATGAAATCTTTGAGAGACAAGGTCTCAGCCGAACTATTTATGGAACAGAACAAATGGTCTAGACCTGGCTCTTCGGGAACCAAAGCTAAATCATCAGATAAGAAAACCCGTCGAGGAACCAAGAGTAAATCTTCTAAAGAAGAGAAAGCAACGCCTAAAGAAAAGGAAGTGACCGAGGAAGTTCCAGCCGAAGCGGCTGTGGCCAGTCCTGTGTTTGTAGAACAGCTTGATCAGCTCCAAGGTACAAAAAATGCAAGATTATTGATGGGCGACGAAGTCGCGGATGAAGTTTCAATTAGTGGTCTTCAAGAGGTTCTGGAAACTCGCAAAAATAATGGCGTTAACACATTGGTTATGGATGGGATTATAACTCAACGTTTGATTGAACTGGTTCCCAAAGCAGGAATAAAAATAATCGTGGCTGAAAAGAAAGGCCCTTTACCTCGAGACCCTGTTGGAATAACCATGTTTACTCGTGAAGACTTAACCTAAAGTCTGTGACAAAATGGTTATATCCCGCTCCAGTAGTGAGCTTCTGTTATGGCAGATGAAGCTAGTATTGATGAAGAGGGTTTACGACGTTCTGCACGAAGCCAGATAATTGTTGACACCATCGAACGCAGCTTGGAAAAGATGATGTTCGTTGAGTCCAATTTAGGCAAAGAAATGGAACCTCAGGATCTTTTCCAAGTGAGGAGAGAAGCGGTAGCAGCAGTTGCTGAGTTGAAGTATGCCGTTTCTGTATTAACCGGGAAGTTAGAGATTTAATGGCTTCACGGCTAGTGCTCGCACTGGATGAGACAGATCCGGTTAGGGCCTGCAGAATCGCAGAGGAGGTCGCACCATTTGTGGCTGCGATTAAGATAAATTATCCGTTAGTCCTGTCTTCAGGCTTAGACATTGTTACAGATATCTCAAAATTAGCTAAGGTAATTTGTGATTTCAAAGTTGCAGATATTCCGAATACAAATCGTCTTATTGCCGAATCAGTTTTCGAGGCCGGAGCACAGGGAATAATTGCCCATGCTTTTCCAGGTCCTGAATCTCTTAGAGCCATAAGAGAGGTAGATGGTTCCAAGGATCTGTTTGTAGTGATTACGATGTCACATCCACGTGGTGGGGACTTCTTCGATATTGAGGCATTCTGTTCTCTAGCACTTGAAGTTGGTGCTACTGGTGTTATCGCTCCTGCTACCAGACCAGAAGAGATATCACGAATCAGGGATTTAATAGGTAATCTGAAAATAATGTCACCTGGAGTAGGTGCTCAAGGTGGAAATTCCAAAGAGGCATTGAAAGCTGGAGCAAATTTTATCATAGTTGGACGAGGAATCTATCTTTCAGATAATCCTGCGGAAGCAGCTGAACAATATAGTCGTGATTTAGAGATAGATGATTAAGCTAAATGCTTTTTTCAAATCTTTTGGCTCCAAGAAGGTTCTACGCAGTTTAGACCTTGAAGTGAAAGACGGTGAAATAGTAACTTTAGTTGGCAATAATGGAAGTGGAAAAACCACTCTATTACGTTCTATCAATACATTGGATAAGCCTGATGATTACGATGTAGCAGAGATAGACGGCTATGACCTGAAGAGCTTTCCGGAAGAAATACGTTCCCGTATAGGATACCTCCCCCATAATCCAGCATTTTATCCTGAATTGACTGGTTTTGAGAATCTGCGTTTTTGGCTAGAACTGAATTCAATAAGGGACGCTGAATCAAGAGCTAGAGGGTTTTTGGCTAAAGTGGGCCTGATATCCTTTGGTGATGACCTATCTGGAAATTATTCTAGAGGGATGGTCCAGAGGTTAGGTTTTGCCATGGCCATTTCCCATACACCGACTACATTGCTGCTGGATGAGCCCTTTACAGGTTTGGATTCGGATGGGATTGCAATAATTGAGAAGTTACTAACCAAGCTCAGGGATGAAAATTGTAGCATTCTCCTGGTTTCGCATGAGAGTCCGCCTTATTCCGATCGAAAAGTGGAACTGGATAGAGGTGGAATTTCATGAATCCAATCCAAGTTCTTATCAGAAAGGAGTTGAAGGTAGAGTTCCGTTCCCTTCAAGGGCTGGTGGCGTCTGCTATGTTATCATTCATGATTCTGATGTCGCTTAGATTTTCAGTGACAGACAGTATAATTCTCCAGAATTCCGGCATATTCTGGGCTTCCATTTTATTGACGGGATTGGGCCTTGTCACCCACATTTCAACACGGGAGTCTGAAAGAGGAACTGTTGATTTACTGAAATTGGCCCCAATCACTAGATACCAGTTATTTCTGGGACGAATGGTTGGTTCATTGGTTCTGCTCTGGATTCTTAGCACAATTACTCTTGTCATTTATGTCATTCTGTTTGGCAATCCTTTTGCAGAAAATCTATTTCTAGCTTATTTGATTGTTTTGATTGGTTGTACTGGTCTGTCGGCAGTAGGGACACTGGCAGCCAGTTCCGCTACTCCTTTACATGGAGGGTGGATGATTACTTCCCTTTTTGCGATTCCAATCCTGCTTTTTACAGTGATTGAAGCTGCAATAAGATCCACGGATTCATTGATTACAGGCTCCTCTGACTTTGAGTTAGCATTCATGCTTCTAGTCATGTACAATGTGGTATTTGTGACAGGGGGAGCATGGTTGAGTGAGATCTCAGATTAGTTTCTTTTCAGGCTTAGCGATGCAGAATTGATGCAGTAACGAAATCCTGTTGGTTGGGGTCCATCATCAAATAAATGACCCAGATGTGAATCACAGTTTGAACATATTACTTCGACACGCCTCATTCCGTATGAATTGTCCTCATTTTCACAGATTATTTTCTCGGTTGCAGGTTTGAAAAAACTGGGCCATCCCGTTCCAGAATCGAATTTATGTTCTGAATCAAACAAAATTTCGTCACAACAAACACAATGGTATTTTCCATTGTCATGACAATTCCAATATTCATTATCGAATGGAGGTTCAGTAGCACTGCAACGACATACTTGGTACTGTTCTGGCGTTAACTTATCTTTCCACTCGTCTTTACTCACTTTTCTTCTTCATAACGTAATTTGCCATTCCAGTACCAAAACCGAAGCCAAACGCAGTTCCTACAGCACCGATTAAGTCAACCGGGCCGAATGGTTCTACAAAATACATGAAGAAAAACCAAACGAAAAAAACAAACACTCCCATTCCGAAGCTAGCTTTCTGATCTTGATTCATATGATTCCTGCTGATTTTCCGCCTTTTTCAAATGCACTCAAAGCCAAATTTAAATCTTCTCTATCTAGTCCAGCACTCATCATGACTCTAATTCGGGATTTATCCTGTGCAACCATAGGAAATACTATTGGCAGTGCAAATATGTCCTGATTCAGAAGTTCCGCACTCAATGCTTTGGCACTATGAGATTCCCCGCACATTACAGGTATTATCGGAGTTTCAGAAACACCAGTATCAAACCCAAGTGATTGAATCTCTTTTCTGAAGTATTCTGTGTTGCTCCAGAGTTTTTCCACATGCTGAGGTTCAGTTTCAAGAACTTCTATGGATGCATTACAAGCTGCAATTGTGGCAGGCGGTGCAGAACCGGACAATAGCATTGTTCTTGATTTATTGAATGCGTAATCCACCATGTGCTTCTCACCTGCAATCAACCCACCAACAACTCCAAAGGCCTTGGAAAAAGATCCAGATTCCATGTCAACTTCATCCTCTACACCAAAATGAGATCCAATTCCTCTTCCTCCTGCTAAAACACCTTCTCCATGACAGTCATCTATGTATGTCATCGCACCATACTCCCTAGCTAGTTTGGTTATTTCATCCAACGGTGCAATGTCTCCGTCCATTGAGAATACTCCGTCACTAATTACGAGAGTTTTATCACATTTTTTTGTCATAGTCTTCAGTTGATCCTCTAGGCCCCCCATGTCATTGTGCGGATAGATTGTTCGATTTTCCTTTTTGACTCCTGATAATCGCACACCATCTATGATTGAACCATGATTCAATTGATCGGAGATTATCGCGTCGTTTTTCCCGGCTAATTGAGGTATTAAACCTGAATTAACTGCAAATCCAGTTTGATAATATAACGCAGCTTCTCGTTTTTTGAAACGTGCTATAGTTTCTTCCAATTGGTTATGAATATCCATGTTTCCAGCAATTGGTCTGACACTACCACTTCCAGCACCATGTGACTTTACAGCATCAATAGCAGCTTGTCTTACTTTTGGATGTGTACTAAGATTCAGATAATTATTAGCACACAGCATTATTTTTTCACTTCCATCAATTATACATCTAGCTGCGGACGCGCCTGTAATAACAGGAGGTTTCCAATCAAAACCTTTTGAGACTAGGTCATTGTATTCATCCTTCATCCATTCTGTTGGTGTCGTCATATTATCATAGTTTCCTCTTCAGATTTTCTAGCATGTCATCACTCATTTTCTCAAGATCGTAACTGGGTTTCCAACCCCATTCCTCATTTGCTGCAGAATCATCAATCGAATCGGGCCATGAGTCAGCTATATTTTGCCTAGAATCTGGCTTAAAAGTACACTCAAATCCTGGCATTCTAGCACTTACGCAATCTGCAAGTTCCTGTGCGGAAAAGCTCATTCCTGCGAAATTAAAGTCGGAATGATGTTTTAGGCTCTCTAAAGGAGCATCCATCAGGTCTAAGGTTCCCTTTATTGCATCGGGCATATACATCATAGGCAGTTTAGTGTCAGCCCTAACAAAACATTCATATCTGTTATTCAGCACAGCTTCATAGTATATTTCAACTGCATAGTCTGTAGTCCCACCTGTAGGTCTTGTCTTCCAACTTATAAGACCAGGATATCTGATGCCCCTTACATCGACCCCGTATTTGTGGAAATAGTAATCACAAAGCAATTCTCCTGCGACTTTTGTAACGCCATACATAGTAGTTGGTTTCAGAACAGTTTCCTGTGGAGTGTTCTCTAAAGGAGTTTCAGGTCCAAAGACGGCGATTGAACTTGGACAGAAAAGACGCTGGCCATGGTCTTTTGCTACTTCTAATACATTGTATAATCCATTCAAGTTGACATCATAGCATAATTGTGGGTTTGATTCTCCTGTGGCTGAAAGAATTGCAGCTAAGTGATAAACTGTGTCTATCTGGTAGTCATCTACAATCTTTCGGTACCCTTCTATATCTGTGACGTCACTCATTACACATGGCCCACCTTCAGCTATATCCTTGGGCATGGGTGTCTTACGTCCCATGGCAACAACATTCTGATTACCAAACTTTTCTCTGAGAGTCGTTGTCAGATCAGTTCCAATTTGTCCTGCCGCACCTGTAACAAGAATCATCATTACGCAACAGATGTATTGCTTTATATTGATTCCCAAAGAGTCATTAAATGTGCGTTTCATGGGATATTATGCGCGATGGCCTTCCAATCATAATTGTTAATCTGAAAACGTACGAGCAAGGTTACGGTGCAGACGGATTTGAACTCTGTAAGATAATGGAAGAGATCTCTATAGAACATAATGTAAACTTAGCCGCAGCAGTTTCGGCTATTGATTTAGTTGACTATAGCGATAATTTGAAAATCCCTATTTTTGCCCAACATGTTGATGGAATTAATTTTGGTTCAAATACAGGATCAATATTGCCAGAGGCAGTTCGATACTCTGGAGCAGTTGGAACTTTGGTTAATCATGCTGAATGCCAAATGAGTTGGGAGGATATAGAATCAACGATTAAACGTTGCAAGGAAGTTGGCCTTTCTACGGTTCTTTGCACAGCAGATGTAGAGGCTACTGAACGAGGAGCAACTCTTAATCCAGATATGGTGGCAGTTGAACCGCCTGAACTGATTGGTGGCGACATTTCAATTTCAACAGCCAAACCAGAGGTAATTTCTGAATCCGTAGACGCTGTGAATGCGATTAATTCAGAAATTCCTGTGTTGTGTGGGGCCGGTGTTAAGACCAAATCCGACGTTTCCAAAGCTATATCGTTGGGCTCACAAGGTATTTTGTTAGCATCAGGGGTTGTGAAGTCATCAAAACCACGCGAAGTTTTAACAGATTTAATACAGGGATTATAATCAATTTTATATAGGGGCTGGAGTAGACAACCTCAGGTTGACTACTGCTTGTGAAAAAGACCACATCGTAGGCTGACCTATCCCAAAAGCGGAGTAAAAAAATGGCAATCGGAATCGAACCTTTAGGAGAGATGGTTCTCATAGAACTAGAACAGGCAGCTGAAAAGACGGCCAGTGGATTTATGCTACCAGAAGCAGCCAGAGAGAAAATGAATGTTGGAACAGTTGTTGCAGCAGGTCCAGAGTCAGAGAATGTTAAGGCTGGAGACAAGGTAGTCTACAAGAAATATGCAGGAACAGAATTAACTTGGGGAGATACGGATTACCTATTGGTAAAATCAGAAGATCTTCAAGCAAAGGTCAAGTGAGGTAAAAAATGGCAAAACAGATGATTTATGGTGAAGAAGCAAGAAAGAAGTTGTTAGATGGAATAACTGCAGCAACAGACGCAATTAAGGTAACTTTAGGACCTAAAGCCAGAACGGTAGTATTGGACAAATCTTTTGGAAGTCCAACAATTATCAACGATGGTGTTACTATTGCTAAAGACATAGAATTACCAGATCCTTACGAGAATATGGGTGCTCAACTAGTTAAAGAAGTAGCTAGCAAAGCTCAGGATAATGCAGGAGATGGGACCTCTACTGCTGCAATCTTAGCCCAATCACTTTCAGCATATGGTCTAAGAAATGTCTCTGCAGGAATGTCTCCTGTTAATCTCAGGAGTGGTTTTGATAAGGCAATAGAAACGGTAGTTTCCGAATTAAAGTCAGCATCTAAACCTGTTGTTTCTGGGGAAGTTATTGAACAAGTTGCTTCTATCTCGGCTAACAATGATTCTGAAATTGGAAGCTTAATTGCAAATGCAGTTGAAAAAGTGGGTCATGATGGAATTATAACGGTTGAAGAGGCAAAGTCAATGGAGACAAGTCTCAAAGTCGTTGAAGGTATGGAATTCGATAAGGGCTATGTTTCACCCTATATGATTACAGATCGCGAAAAGAGAGAAGCGGTCTTAGAAAACCCTAAGATTTTATTCACAGATCATACTATTTCATCTGCACAAGATTTGATTCCAGCATTAGAGGTGGCAGTAAAGCAAAGTAAATCACCACTTTTAGTTGTTTCGAAGGATTTAGAAGGAGAAGCATTAGCTACTTTAGTTCTTAATGTAGCATCAAAGGTCGTTAAAGCGTGCGCTGTCAAAGCTCCAGGTTTTGGAGATGAGCAAGGAGAACAGTTAGAGGATTTAGCTATTTTGACAGGAGGAACAGTTATGGTTAAAGACCAAGGTTCTGAATTAAAAGATATTACAGAGATGCATCTTGGAACGGCCGAAAAAGTAATTATCGGTAAAAATAAAACAACGATAATTTCTGGTGGCGGAGATAAGAAAGGTATCGATCAAAGAGTTTCTATTCTCAGAAGCCAAGCCAAAGTTTCGACTAGTAAATGGGACAAAGAAAAGTTAGACAAGCGCATTGGACGTTTAAGTGGCGGTGTTGCAATTCTTGAGATTGGTGCTGCTACAGAAACTGAAATGAAGGAGAAGAAAGCTCGTGTTGACGATGCATTGAATGCCACACGTGCAGCAATGGCTGAAGGAGTTGTAGCTGGAGGGGGTGTTGCGTTACTCCGAGCTTCAGAATCACTGGACAAAATTGCAGGTAAGTTGTCGGATGAAGAATCGGTAGGTGTGAGGATAGTAAGAGATGCTCTTGCAATTCCATCACGTCAGATAGCTGAAAATGCAGGTGAAGATGGTTCTGTAGTTGTTTCAAAAATTAAAGAAGGAAAAGGAAATTTCGGATTTAATGCACGAACAAATACTTATGAAGATTTGATGAAGGCAGGAGTTGTAGATCCAGTTAAAGTAACTAGAAACGCAATTCAAGCAGCGGGTTCTATAGCTGGTTTAGTACTAACCACTGAAACCTTAGTCTCAGACATCCCAGAAGAGAATGGCGGCGGAATGCCAGCCATGCCAGATATGGGTGGAATGGGAGGCATGGGTGGAATGGGCGGTATGATGTAAGGATTTTATCCTCTAATATCAATCAGTCTTTTCAAAACGGCATCGGCGTGACCTTTAGCTTTTACTTTAGTCCAGGCCTCAGCTATGTTCCCATTTGGATCAATCAAATAGGTAGTTCTTACAACGCCCATGTATGTTTTACCATACATTGATTTTTCTTGCCAAACACCGTAATCAGATAACATGCTCTTTTCACCGTCAGCCAGAAGATCAATCTTCAGTCCATGTTTATCAATAAATTTGCAGTGCTTAGCCTCATTATCAGGACTTACACCTAAGATTAAGGTTTCATTTTTTTCAAAATCGTTTTTCAACTCTGTGAAATCCTTTGCTTCAACAGTACAGCCAGGCGTATCATCCCTAGGATAAAAGTAAACAACTAACCATCTACCTGTAAAATCATCTAATCTTACACTATCTCCATTTTGATTAGGCAAAGTGAAGTTCGGTGCTTTCTTTCCTACTTCCAACATTATAATGGGATATTTCCGTGCTTGCGTTTTGGCCTTTCTTCTCTTTTATTGCCGTATCTTTCTAAGGCGATTAGCAATTCTTTACGCGTATCTCTAGGAAAAATCACTCTGTCAATATAACCCATTTCAGCAGCTATATACGGCGATGCAAATTTTTCTTTGTATTCTTCTGTCAATTCTTGATGCATTTTTCCAGGATCCCCAGCCTCTTTTATTTCTTTTCTGAAGATAATATTGACAGCACCTTCAGAGCCCATTACAGCAATTTCAGCTGTTGGCCAAGCCACATTTAGATCTGCACGTATGTGTTTTGATGACATAACATCATATGCTCCACCGTAAGCTTTCCTAGTAATAACTGTCAATTTTGGAACCGATGCCTCGGAAAAGGCATACAATAATTTTGCTCCATGTCGAATTATACCGCCATGTTCTTGTTCAGTTCCTGGTAAAAAACCAGGAACATCAACAAAGGTTATCAAAGGAATGTTGAAAGCGTCACAGAAACGCACGAATCTTGCCGCCTTTGTTGATGCATTAATATCCAGACAACCGGCTAAAACGGACGGTTGATTTGCTACAATACCAACAGGATGTCCTCTTAATCTTGCAAAGCCCGTGATAATATTCTTTGCCCAATAAGGCTGTAATTCGAACAAATTTTCATCAAAGATTAGATTGATTACGTCACGAATGTCGTATGGTTCATTAGAATTATCTGGAATACTAGCGTCCAATTCCTTTATACTTTCTATTTCCTCTTTATTATATTCGATTATAGGGGCCCCTTCAGCATTATTTTGAGGGATGTATCCCATTAATTCTCTTAGCGAATCAAATACATCTTCTTCCGATTCACAGGCTAGATGAGCAACTCCAGATACCGAATTATGTGTCATTGCCCCCCCCAAATCTTCAAAGGTTACATCTTCATGAGTTACAGTTTTAATCACGTCAGGTCCCGTAATGAACATGTGGCTGGTGTTTTTCACCATCAGTGTAAAATCAGTAATTGCTGGGCTGTAAACTGCACCACCGGCACAGGGTCCCAGAATTAAGGAGAATTGAGGAATTACTCCCGATGAAGTGACATTTCGGTAGAATATCTCAGCATATCCTCCTAAGCTAACAACACCTTCCTGAATTCTGGCACCTCCAGAATCATTGAGTCCAATAACGGGACATCCCGTTTTCGTGGCCATATCCATTACCTTACAGATCTTTTGGGCATGCGCTTCACCCAAGGCACCTCCAAATACAGTAAAATCTTGTGCAAAAATATATACTATTCTACCGTTTATCGTCCCATGCCCTGTGATTACACCGTCTCCCGTAGGTTTTTTATTTTCAAGACCAAAATTGTTACTTCGATGTTTAACCAGAGCATCCAATTCAACAAAAGAGTCAGAGTCCAATAAAGTGGCAATACGTTCTCGTGCAGTCATCTTTCCGGCCTTCTGCTGTTTTTCAATTCTTTCGGGGTCACCGTCAGCAGCTTCTTTGAGTTTCCTTTCAAGACCCTCTATTTTCTCTGGTGTACCCATTGTATGCCCATTGCGGGAGTTCTATAACTTTGTGGGCAGTCCGAAGCACTTAACATCCGGCCTCAATGACCTAATGTGAGTCAAGGCGTTCGAGGCACCCGTGATTTTTATCCGGAAGATATGAGACTACGGAATTGGCTGTTTGACAATTTCATAAATGCGTCTCTTTTACACGGTTTTGAGGAGTATGACGCGCCCGTTTTAGAATATGAAGAATTATATACAAGAAAGCAAGGTGAAGAGATAACACAACAATTGTACAGTTTTCAAGATAAAGGCAACCGTAAGGTTGCATTACGTCCAGAGATGACTCCATCCTTAGCCCGTATGGTAATGGCTCGCGCAGGTGGATTATCAATGCCGATTAAGTGGTTCTCAATTCCCCAATGTTGGCGTTATGAAAGAACACAACGCGGTCGAGGAAGAGAACATTATCAATGGAATGTTGATATTTGGGGAACGCCTGAGATTTCTGCAGATGCTGAACTAATATCTGTATTGGTAACTTTCTTTGAAGGTATTGGATTAACTGCTAAAGATATTGTTATTCGTGTTAGTAGTCGAAAAGTCCTTGAAGAAGTCCTAGGTTCTTTGGGTTTGGAGGGAGATATCTTTGCTCAGACATGCATTATTGTTGATAAAATGGATAAACTTTCCTCAGACGTAATTGAAGATCAATTGTCTGATTTAGGGCATGATTCAAAAGTGGTTACGACAATTCAAGAGGTATTGGGAATCAAGGATATGAATAGTCTCCAAAAAGCACTAAAAGATGAAAGCGTGGCAGTATCTGAACTTAATCTTCTATTTGACGCGATTGATTCATACGGCATATCGGAATGGGTCGAATTCGATGCTTCTGTTGTCAGAGGCCTTGCATATTACACTGGAGCAGTTTTCGAGGCCCATGACAGAACGGGCGAGTTCCGTGCAATTTGTGGTGGGGGCAGATATGACAAACTTCTCTCTACATTAGGAGGTAAAGATTTACCTGCAACAGGGTTTGGTTTTGGAGACATGGTTATCATGGAATTGCTCGCAGAGAAAGATCTAATTCCTGAATTAGTAAGCGATATTGATGACATAGTAATTCCACTAAATTCAGACTTACGCAATGCAGCAGTTATGGTAGCATCATCCTTGCGTAATTCAGGTAGAACTGTTGATTTAGTTTTAGAAGACAAAAAGATGAAGTGGGCGTTCAAGCATGCTGAGCGCATTGGGGCAGCGCGTTTGGTTTTACTTGCTCCTGACGAATGGTCCCGTAAGATGGTTAAGATTAAGGATTTGGATACAGGAGAGGAATCTGAGATTTCCTTAAATGATATCTAAACTTCACATTCACTTAGTGGTTTGTCTTCTCTTGTTCTAATAATTATTGGAAATTCAAAACACAATTGACCTTTATCATTTCTATTCTGACGGCTTTGATACTCTATTTCTACAGCAAACCAGTCTTTTTCTTTCAATTCACTTTCCTCTAATTTGTAACCCTTTTCAATCAATTCTGCAGTTAATTTATCCATATTGTCTTCACCTAAACGACCGCCGCCTGCCCAGCCACAATCCACTAGTACTGGGTCATCAAAAAATGGGCTATTTTCATATTGATACAATCTAAATCTTGCAAATCTAACCTCATGTTTTCCAGATCCTGGGCATACTTTTGCAACAATACAGTCTGTCGTTTCAATAAATTTGAATTTATATGCACCTTTACGTTTAGGTTTTCCATTCATAGTAAAAGTTATACTATCATCAGCCTGTCTCAGAATGAAACCTTCCCAGCCCTCTTTTCTTGCTTTTAAGGCTATTTTCTCCGTAAAAGTTTTAATTTCCCTATCTCCAAAGAATTTTGTTATTTCCAACCTCTCAAGAAAAGTCCGGTCTGTAACATCTTCACCATACCAGAATATTACGTCAAAAACATTGTATTTGAATTCGTATCCTTCTGATATTAGATATTCGTATTTTGATTTAGCTTTAGATTCAGTCGTGGTCTCCGTCGTAACAGCTTTGAGAACTTTGGGGTCTTCTTGACCTTCTTTATCAAAGGCTACTAATTCTCCAATTATTAGTGATTCTTCCGGCAATAGACTTAGTGTATTTCTGATTTCTCTAACAACACTTAAAATCTCAGTTATGGGTTTTATTCTTCTTGTATAGCCAATTAGTTCCTTACCAGTATTATGCAATAAAATACAAGAACCATTGAATTTTCTTTCAGATAACCAGGTTTCGTCATAAGCCTCATCTTTTTCCTTGAGTTTGCTAATAGGTTTACAAGGTGCAAAAGATTGCGTCAAAGTTGAACTAACAACTATTTTCTCCCCAAGAATAGCATCTTTACGGGTTTCAACATAACCCTCTTCTTTCTTCTTTTTAACTTTCCTTTCAAATTCTAGAAGTGCTTGTTCTTCATCTGTGGTTTCATTAGATCTACCTTTGTTTTTACCATAAACTGTTTCTTTTGTACTCTGTTTTTTACCATCTTCATCTTCTTTTGATGTCCACCATTCAGTGAGAATTTGATTTCCTTTTACCTCTATTATCATATGCTTTAATCTTCCCGTAAGATGCAATTGGTACAAGGTAGTCTTCATACTAAATATGCTATAACTTAACCAGTATAAAAAGTGGGGCGAAGCCCGGGAATCGAACCCGGGACGAGGGAACCACAATCCCCCAGTTTAACCAAACTAGCCTAGCTTCGCCAAGTCATTGCGAAGACGCAGGGGATTAGATAAAATTACGCGGTATTACAAAATGTCTTTTGGGCGATATTCACCCCAAACTTTCCGAAGTGAATTACAAATTTCTCCAATCGTTACTTTTTCACTTACGGCCTTGATAAGATGAGGCATTAAATTTTCTTTAGTCATTGCTTTTTGTTCAATAATATCAATATAATCAGATACATTTCCTCTTGTTTCTCTTAAAACAGACAACTTATTGATTTGTTCTTGTATTGCCTCTTCATTTATTTTGGTAATATCTTCACTTTCCCCTTCTTTATCTTCTAAATAATCGTTAACACCGACTATAATTCTCTTCTTTCCTTCAACTTCTTTTTGGAATTTGTAAGCTGAGTCCATAATCTGGGATTGAACCCACCCCTCCTCAATACAGTTTAACATTCCTCCTTTTGTGTCTATTTCTTCGATTAAGGAGTCTGTCTTGTCACATAGTTCTTGAGTCATTTTTTCTATAGTATAAGAACCTGCTAATGGGTCGACTGTATTTGGAATTCCAGATTCTTCAGCGATTATTTGTTGTGTTCTCAAAGCTACTTTTGCAGCTTTTTCTGACGGAAGTCCCAAAGCCTCATCCATAGCATTTGTATGCAGGCTCTGAGTTCCTCCGAGAACTGCAGAAAGGGCCTGTATTGCAGTTCTTACAACATTGTTGTGCGGTTGTTGCGCAGTTAATGTCGAACCTCCTGTTTGAGTATGGAATTTCATAGTCATTGATTTTTCATTTTTAGATCCAAATCTTTCAGATATGATATTAGCCCACATTTTTCTTGCCGCTCTGAATTTTGCAATTTCGTAAAGGAAATCATTGTGTCCATTAAAGAAAAATGTCATTCTTGGAGCAAAATCATCAATTTCTAATCCTTTTTCTATTGCGGCTTGAACATAAGCTATTCCGTTTGCTATAGTAAAAGCTAGTTCTTGTTCTGCAGTACATCCAGCTTCTCTTATGTGATATCCAGAAACGGAAATAGTATTCCAATTCGGAACTTTGTTAGCACAATATTCGAATACATCCGTTGTTAATCTCATTGAATCTTTTGGAGGGAAAATATAAGTCCCTCTTGCAATATATTCTTTCAAAATATCGTTTTGGATAGTTCCTCTTAATTTTCTTTGAGGAACTCCTTGATTTTTGCCTGTAGAGATGTACATTGCTAATAGAATAGATGCTGGAGCATTGATCGTCATACTAGTTGATACTTTATCCAGAGGGACTTGATCGAATAGAGCATCCATATCTTCTACAGAATCGATAGCAACTCCTACCTTTCCAACTTCTCCAGTTGCCATGGCGTCATCACTATCATAACCAATTTGAGTTGGTAAATCAAATGCTACAGACAAACCATTTTGTCCTTCTGAAAGTAAATATCTGAATCTTTCATTTGTTTCTTTGGCGGTTCCAAATCCTGCATATTGCCTCATTGTCCATAATTTACCTCTATATCCAGTTGCATGGATTCCTCTTGTGAAGGGATATTTACCGGGCAATTCTAAGGTTGAATCATTTACATCTTCTGGAGTGTTAAGACGTTCTCTTTCATCCAACAAAGTTTCCTCTCTTTCTGAAAATTTTTCTAGTGTTGGCTTCAGTGTTTCGTCTTCCCAGCGTTTCTTACTCATTTCTAGCCTTCTCAAATCTCCTGATATATATCAGCATTCTTCTGTGTAACTCATCGGCTACTTTCTGAGCTTCCCCAGGTCCCACTTTCATTGGCTCCATCCAGAAACAGTAGACGTTCGTATGAATCTTGTTTTTGTAAAAATCAAGAATACTCTTGAATAAATCTTTCTCAGTCCCAGTACTTCCCCAATCTACCTGTGGATTGTCATAACAAAATACCAATGGTTGAATCATATGCCCGCTATTCTCTGCAGCCTTGAAGACTCCCATTTTGAAAGGCCCCAGCTCTCCAAAGCTCGAGGTCGTGCCTTCTGGAAAGATCCAGAGAGGGTCTTTTACTGCATCCCATTGGTTTAATTGTTGTATAACCCCCGTTCTTGATTTTCTATTCTCACGTTTTACCCACAACATTCCGACCTTACTTGCAATAGGTCCAAATAGAAAATAATCTCTAACTTCGACCTTTGATACCGCCCCCCCTGTCATTATGGCCTGTACTACTATAGGGTCAAGATAACTGGTGTGGTTGGCAGCTAGAAATCCAGATTGCGGTTTTCCTTTTACATATATTTTCATATTGTATCTTTTAGCTAATTTCCTTGCTCTCAAGGTTATCAGTCTTCTATATCCTTCCTGCGAATAGAAAGGTACTTCCAGTCTTAATCTAAGGAAAAAGTAGAAGAAGTACAGTAATTCGAAAAGCCACACAACTTGCTATGGCTCTGTTCTTAAAAAGAAAACTCTTCAGACTAGCGGCGCTTCGAAATCGTCTATCGTCTCTTCAAGATCCTCGTCTGTTCCTAGTTCTCCTCTAATCCTTAAAATTTCTCTTGAGAGTAACCAATAGATTAGAGCTAGTGAACGCCGTCCCTTGTTGTTACCAGGTATAATGAGATCTACGTTGTTTGTTAGATTGTTTGAATCGCACATGGCGATTACAGGAATCTTGATGTTAATTGCTTCCCTGAAGGCCTGAGCATCAGCAGCAGGATCAGTGAGAATGATTATCTTAGGTTCTATAAAATGCCGCATTTCAGGATTTGTCAGCCTTCCTGGCGTGAATCTTCCAGCTATACACCGGAATCCACAAGCCTTTGCAAATTTCTTTGCAGGTTTCCAACCATATTGTCTGGCCGATACAACTAAAACATCTTGAGGTTCATGCTCTTTTAGGAAATCAGCCGCTTCAACTATCTTCTCAGAGGTCAGGTTGACATTTAGAATCCTAAGCCCATCCTCTCTCACTTTGTGGACATATGGTTCCATGTCTCTGCTTTTCTGTTTGGTACCAATGTGTACACCACAGGTGAGGAACGTATCTTCGTCGATGAGCAGCTCTTTGGTTTCGGTCTCGGTCATCTGAGTTTCTCGCTGATTCGTACTAGTTCATTAAGCTTTGCAATCCTTTCACCACCCACTATCCCGGTTTTGATAGCATGTGATTCAAAAGCCACGCCCAAGTGTGCTATGGTTGAATCTGTGGTTTCTCCGCTGCGGTGTGAGATAATAGTCGCCATATCGGCCTTTTTGGCAAGATTAACTGCCTTGATAGTGTCTGTAAGTGTCCCTATCTGGTTTGGTTTAATCAGGATTGAATTAGTGGCCTCCATATCTATTCCTTTTTGCAACCTTTTAGTATTTGTGACATAGAGATCATCACCTATGACCAATGCATCCGTCTGTTCTGTCAATGCAGCCCATGACTCAAAGTCTTCTTGATCAATTGGGTCCTCAACTGAGTGTAGATCGTATTCCTCTATTAGGCCTAGTACGAATTCGACCTGTTTTTCAGGCGTCAGAGTTTGCTCCTTGTATCTGTATTCCCCATCATGGTAAAATTCACTTGCAGCCATATCCAATCCAGGTCGGATTTCGATTCCTATCTCGTCACTTACCTTACTCGCTGCATCAACCACTAATTCCAGAGCCTCAACATTTCCCATTGGTGCGACCCACGCACCTTCGTCACCTTTGCCTAGGGCAATATTCGGGAATTTTCCCTTTAGCATTTTGCCTACTTCTTTGTGAACTGCAGAATTCGCCTCGATGGCCGTATTTATGTCATCATCAAAGGAGGTGACCAGAAATTCTTGAATATCAGTTCCTCCAATGGCATGTGCACCACCTCCCAATACGTTTGACATTGGTGCCGGAAGTGCATAGGCATCGGTTTTTCCAATGTGTTCGTACAAGGCAATTCCTTTTGAGTCGGCAGCAGCTTTGGCACAAGCCAATGAGAGTGCTACGCTGATGTTCCCTCCGACTTTACTAAAATTATCAGTTCCATCTATTTCTCGAATGGTTTTGTCAAAGTTTTCTTGATCTTCTGTCGGAAGTCCTACCAGTTGTGGCATTATCTTTTCTTCAGCGATTTCCATTCCTTTGGATACGCTACCACTAGGCCAAGCCACCACTTCATGGGTTCCTGTTGATGCTCCTGCAGGGGCTGCAGCCCTACCAAATCCGTTTTTGGTCTTAATTTCAGCCTCGACAGTAGGATTGCCTCGGGAATCTATAATTCTACGTAAAGCAATGTCTCGAATCTTCACTTTTTCTCTCTATCTACGATATCTATGGGAATAACTCCATCATCGTATTCCATTTGCGCGATTATAACTGGATCTATAATCTCCTTAGGAACCTTAATTTGGACTGGAGCACCCATTGAAATCTGAAGTGCTCTAGCACCAATAACACGGGCCTTCTCAAATCTCGAATGTTCTCTCAAATTTACACCAGCTTCCCAGCAATAATGGGGGTTTCTCGCTAATGGCACAACTATAAAAAGTTTCCTAACTATTTTGATTGTAAAAAAACACAACCAGTCAAGTATATCATATTTCAGAAACTTTTTAAATACATCCTACAATGAGACTAGTTACCTTGTGTCTTTGATTAAGGGCATATAGGACGCAAAAAAGGTGAAACGATGGAACAAAACGTACGAAATCTGGGTGTTTTTGTAGCTACTTTGGCTATGATTGCATCTGTTTTGATAGTGCCAAGTGTTAGTGCAGACGGCCACGATCTCGAAATCTCAGGATCAGGGGATGACGGTATAGTCTCTTACGCTTCGCAACACGGTACTGCCGAATTTCTAATAACTATTAGCAGTATAACAGGCTCAGCGCACACTAATGTCGCAATAGGCGCATCTGTTAATTGGGGCGATGACGAAAATGGAGACCCGATAATAACCAGTGCTACAATTACAGATGGTAGTAACGGTTGTACTGACGAACATGATGATGTAGAGTCAGATTTTGGAGAAGGTGGAACGATTGAGGCATGTATATCAGCAAGTCCAGCAGAAGGCGGTGCAGCTATTGGTACTTCGGGAGAGCTGACGGTCACTGCTACATCTGACGATGATTCAATAGGTAGTGAAACGGCCTTCACAATCATGGTTACTAATTGGTATGCTAGTTCAAACGATGGCGTACAGTCATATGCCGAGGGCGATACCAACACGTATATTATTACAGTGACTAACATTAGGGTTGATGAGAGTGGAGATGGCGTAGCAAATGATGATACAATCTCTATTTCACTATCCACAATCGGCTCAGGTTGGAATATCGATAGTGATGATGCAGCTTGGGATAAGGCAGAGCTAACAGCTACTATAAACTACATGGCAGCAGATGGGTCGTATGATCTTGTGCTGGATATCCAGTTGGTTGGGGAAATTGTCCCTGCATCCTCTTACGTTGGTAATTCAAACATAGTTTTCACCGTGCAGGATGGGACAGTCTATACCCTTGTTTCTCTTGAAGCCAGTGTCGCTGATAATTTCAGTGTCAACGTCACAGGTTCAGGTAACTATGATTCAGACAGCGGTTGTTCAGATGCAGAGGATGCAACGGGCTGGACACCTACCGTAAAGAATTTTGGAAACACTATGGACAGTTTTTCAATAACTTTTGACACTTCTGATGCAACTGGAGCAGGTTGGACCGTTGATGGTGCTACCGGTGACAACACAGGAATGTTGAATCCTAAATTTGAACATAATGAGGAAGATGGGACGGGAATGTTCACTATGAACGTCGGTCTACACATTCCAGCTGGCTTACCAGCAGGTACGATGCATGGTTTCACAATGACCGTAACGTCTGATACTGATTCGTCAGTTACACAGACTCAGTCATTCAGCGCGACCGTAACTCAGTGTTATGGCTTGACTATGACTGTAGATAAAGCGGCAGACAGTGCCAATCCAGGCAATTCAGCTGATTTCATGATATCTGTAACAAATGGAGGTAATGGAGATGATACAGTTTCCCTTGCAACAATGGGTGCCTCAGAATGGTCACCAACTCTGGCTGAATCGGAGTTAACAATTGCAAGTGGAGCAACGTCAACGACTTTACTCAGCATAACGGTTCCATCTGATGCTAGCGCCAACGCAGCTAGTGGCAGTGTGATGGCACACGCTTATTCCGAGGGTTGTGGAGATGACACTACAGATTGTGACTATGCATATGATGTCAGCGTCTCTGTGACGGCTAATCAGGTCTATGGCCTAACTGCAGGTTATTACTCGAATGAAACTGATGTGGTAAAGGACACCGCATCTGTGCAAGAGAGTATGACGGTTCAGATGAAATTCACAGTTACCAACGATGGAAATGGAAATGATGAGATTGTCCTTTCGTTGGCCAATGCTCCTGCATGGGTAACTCTTGGACAAACTGACGCTTTGGCAGGCCCAGGCCAGACAATGACCTTGACGGTTGATGTCGCAGCCCCAGCCTCTGATGCTCGTGGCGATCACACGTTCCAGGTAACTGCTACTTCAGCAGATGGTACGACCTCCTCCACTACAGGGGATCTCACAGTAACGGTTACAGAGAAGGTTGATGCAACCGGCGGTCCAACAACTGAAGAAGTAGACGAAGACGATAGTCCCGGTTTCGGAATTATCTCAGCTGTAGCTGCTTTAGGGGCAGTTCTTCTAATCAGACGCAGGCTGTAAAGGAGTATCAATGATAAGCAATAGACGACAGGCTCTGCCGTTCTTTGTAGTGCTGCTGATGGTCGTGTCAGTCTTTGCTTTCACGCCCGCAAGTGCTGCGAGTTCTATGCTGGTTACTTTAGATGCTGATAATGGAATATATTCATTTGCCTCGGTAAATGGTTCGGCAGAGTACACAGTAACGATTACTAATGACGGAGATGTCGATTTTGCGGAGGTTGCGATATCAGCCTCTTTCGTGGATGAGACCTGGCGTCCTGAGAATGTGACTTTCACAACATCTGGTAACGAAGGCAATGGAACCAGCCTTCTTCTGGGTCCATTAGTATCGAGTGCAGTAATTCAGGTTCAGGTTTCAGCCACTGTCGGGAATGGCGCCAAGATAGATTTTTCCCAAGTGCCTATGGATATTAGTATTGAAGCTTATGATGATGATGGCGGCGTGGCCGCCTCAGTGAGTGAAGGTGCGATTGTTTGTGTAACGAATTGGATTGCCTATGAATCCAACTTTCCCAATCAGCCAACCATCAATACTTTCAATGTGGGTGATTCATATGATTATCAGATTGTAGTAGAAAATATTGCAGTCACCAAGAATCTGGATAATACAACAGCACCAATGCCTATTCGGGATCACATAAACGTCCAGCATTCAGGAATCTCTGGATGGATGGTTACAAGTGATGACGAGGCATGGCATCCCTTCTATGGAGGCACCTTGGAGGGTATGGATGCGTCAGCTTCACACACTTGGAATATAGCGATTGAATTAACAGGTAATGTAAAGGCAGGAGACCATGTAGTTGATTTTCAGGCTACAAGTACGGACCCTGATGATCCAATGGGCGGAATGCCCTATATTCAGCCATATGGTATGACAGCAATACCCGTTTCAGCTGCAGAGTGGTATGGTGTAAGTGTTTCGGGTGCAGGTAACCGTAACGTTGATTTGAGTTCAGGTTCAGCTATATCTACCTGGAATGTGGCAGTTAACAATCTTGGTAATACTAAAGACACTTTCAGTATCAATTGGGATACTTCGGACATCCCAGCAGGCTGGACTCTAAGTAGCACACCAGACACTTCTGGTGAGATAGATTGGCAAGGCTCATCCGCTTTTGATATGTCTTTGACAGTCCCTGGAGATGCATTGGCAGGTGCTTCAGCTTCATTCACGATGACAGCAACCTCTTCGAACTCGGCTGAAGAAACAGCGTCACAATCGTTTGTGGCCACGGTCGATCAGCATTATGGAGTTTCATTGAGCGCAGATTCAGATTCTAAATCCAAGGCACCTGGTGGCGTAGTAGATTTCATTTTTAATGTCACCAATACAGGTAATGGAGAAGATACTTTTGGAATTATGGTAGAGGGTCCTGCATTTTGGACTCCGACCGCAAGTCAATCGAATATAACGATATCTGCAGTAAGTAGCAGCCAGTTCACAGTTTCAGTTACTATTCCTGATGACAGGGACGCTGGAGCTGAAAGCGGGGACATCATCGTAACGGTTTCTTCATCTGATGGTGAAAGTACAGCAAATCACAGCGTATCAGTTTCCACATCTCAGGTATATGACATATCCATGGGCCATGTGTCCGGTTCTGATGGAACTGTGACAGTGACTCAGGAAACCCAGTTGCAGTTAGGGTTGAATGTAACCAACAATGGAAATGGTGTTGACACGGTAACTTTTGCGATGGAGAATCAGCCTCCTTGGGCAGCTCTTGGTTCAGACTCAATCCAGATAGGTCGAGGACAGACAATTGCAATCGTTATTACCTTGTCACCAGATACAGCATCCCTTTCTGGACGTGACTATATTTTCCAGGTTGTTGCGACATCTGCCGATGGTTCAGAGACTACAAGTCCAGATCTGACAGCCCAGATAGAGGTCAAGGAGACTGAGGGCGAAGAGATTGTGACTGAGGAACTGGATGAAGATGATGAAGGCGGTCTTCCCGGTTTCAGCATGTTTGTTTCACTGTTGGCCCTGACGATTGTAGTATTGTCACGCCGGAAAGCTTAGTCTTAGGCTAGTCTTTATTCCGCCACTTTAAGTCATTGCTAACACTTATGACAGATATTCTGGATGACTGGTTGGCCGAGGATCTTGGAGATGGTGACATTACAAGTCAATCGGTAGTAAACAATTCACTTTGTAGGGCAGAGGTTACAGGTGGTCCAGGTATAATCTCAGGACTGGAGATATGTGATAAATTACTGTCAAAGATCGATGTTAGGGGTGATACAAACTTCTCTGACGGTGACAGAATCAAATCGGACACCTCCATCCTTTCTTTATCTGGCAAAGCGCATGATATCCTCAAGGTAGAAAGACTTCTGTTGAATATCCTTTGTCATTTGAGCGGTATCTCTACCTTTACAGCTAAGATCGTGGAGTTAGCTAAGTCAGTCAATCCTAAAGTTGAGATCCTGGCCACTAGGAAAACAGTACCGGGTCTTCGTGAACTCGAGAAGCAAGCTGTTGTTCATGGCGGTGGTCAGACCCATAGGATGCGACTGGATGACGCAATCTTGATCAAGGACAATCATTTACAGTTATGTAAGGGAATAACCAAGGCCATAGAGTGTTCTAGAATAAAGCATCCAGACCTTATGATAGAAGTGGAGGCCGACAACAATGAACAGGCCCTTGAAGCCACGAAATCTGGGGCAGATAGGGTCATGCTAGATAATTTCACACCTGAGGCTATCAAGAAAACGGTATTAAATTTGCGAAAAATCTCAGATATTGAGATTGAGGCATCTGGTGGAATCACTATAGACAATATCAAAGCCTATGCTCCTTTTGCTGACTTTATAAGTTTAGGTAGCCTGACGATGGCAGCACCTCCCATTGATTTTTCATTACATGTCAATTGAAATTAGAATTCTCTGTTTTGATCAGGATGATCCAAAAAAATGTACAGCAAAAAGAATGGAAAGATTTGGTCTTTCCCGGAATTATAGTTCATTGAGGACGTTGCCATTACAAGGGATTGTCCTTGACCCTTTTTCAGAGAGAGTATTATCTCAAGGTGATTCAATATTAGCTGAAGTTGGAGGTATTGTTGGTGTTGATTGTTCTTGGAATATGGCTGAGACCACGTTTTCCAAGTTGAAATTAATGGGGTTAGAACCAAGGAAATTACCAGACGTGATTCCCGCTAATCCTGTTAATTCTGGAAAGATTGGGAAATTGACAACAGCTGAAGCTATAGCAAGCGCCTTGATGTTCTGTCATCAGAAAGAGCAGGCAGTCGAGCTAATGTCCATTTTCAAATGGGGTCCGGTCTTTCTGGAAATGAATTCCTCAATCTGGAAATAATAAATGGTATAAACCAACTCATGCTGGTCTAGGTCTCATGTCTACTTTAACATCCGTTGAAGCTGAACCAAAATTCATTTTTGAAGGTAGCGATCACCGCCTTTTCATTGAGGGTCAAGGATTTGATTTCAGGAAATTAAGTATTGATTCTTCAGGTAGCGCGGTTTTGAAATTAGATGATTTGGAGAATCGTTTGTACAGCCTTCTAGATTTTGAAGAGCCTAGAGTGATTTATGTGGTCTCCAGGGCCGGGTCTGAAGATTTGATTTTACAAGGCTGTAGAATCAAGTCGATTATTGGAAATGAATGTAGGCTTTCATACTCCAAGTATCAAGCAGGCTGATGAGTGGCTTAATTTAGACTGTTCAATGTAGTTCAGTGTGGAAGTAATTGATGTGGCTGTTATAGGCGGAGGCCCTGCTGGCGCTTCCGCGGCTAGAGAAGCTGCACAGCGAGGCCTTTCGGTCCTTTTATTTGACCACGCCCATCCTAGACGTAAGGCCTGTGGTGGAGGTCTTCCTGTAAAGGGCATAGAGTGGATGGATGCTCCGGAAAGCTCAATAGAATGTGAGATGACCTCCATTTCGTTCACACACAAGAGTACCAAGCTTAAGATTCCAGTTAGTAAAGGGAAAATGGTTCGCAGAGACGATTGGGACTTTTACCTGTATAATAGGGCCAAAGAAGCAGGAGCCGGCCACATAGTTGAGAGAGTCACTTCACTTGAATTAGAGAAAGGATTTTGGAAAATTAATGGAAAGCATATTGCCAAGTATGTGATTGGTGCAGATGGAGTTAACGGCTTCACCCGCCGTCACCTCGTGGATCGAATTCCTAGGGAACACCTTTTTGCAGCTGGTGGCTATTATTTAGGAATAAAACCAACGGAGAATGAGGTTGAATTCATACTCGGGGCACTTCCTGGTGAAGAAGGATACTTGTGGGTCTTTCCCAAAAGTGATCATTACAATATAGGATATTGTTTCAATGCAGGTACACCAGGGATGAAGGAAGCCTTGCACAAACTGATGGAAGAGAGATGGCCTGGTGAATTTGTGGATAGAAAGTGGAAATTGTCTGAAACTGGGAAAACGGTTGATTGCAAACAGTTTGGTTCAGCGATTCCATCTTATAATGATTCAAAACTATTTGATGAACCCGTATCTGGCGAAAATTGGGTCCTTTGTGGTGATGCTGCAGGACATGTTAATCCTATTCATGGAGAGGGACTTAACCACGCCGTATTGGGCGGACGTCTGGCAGCTAAGGCTGTATCGAAGGGAGATCCAACACTATTTGAGAAATACTGGCGTTCACATTACAGCCGCGATATGTACCGTGCAGCAAAAACTAAGCACAGGATATATGGTTCAAAATTTATGAGAATTGGATTTGCATTAGGTAAAACACCAGCCATGTTCGGAATGTTAGCCAGCCTTACTAGGGGAGAGTATGAGGGAAAGGCCACAAGAACTTTCTGGTTAAAACTTCCTCTTGCTATTCTTCAGGCTACTTTTGGAATGAAACACAAGGAACTAAAGGGCTTAAGTTAGATATCTTCTTGGATTAGCTTTATTAAACCCGTTGGGTCGGACGGTTTCCTGAGGATGACTATATCATGAAGGTACCCCGAAGAATCAAGATGTACAGTCCATACGCAAAAAAACATACAGTTCATGAGGTTGAGGTTGTAAAGAAGAAGCGCGCCTCAGAATTGGCTCGTGGTCAGAGACTTTTTAGGAGAGTTACATCAGGTTATGGGGGGTTTCCAAGACCTAAACCTGAAGGACGTGAAAAACCTACTAAAAGAGTTTACGTTAGGTATCGCTGTACCGAAACAGGAAAGGCCCATCATCGAAGGAATATCAGGGCCAAGAAATTCGAATTAACGGAGTAGATATGCCAAATTCAGATAGTAAATTCTTGAAGGTCAAAAGCCCAGATAGTGATTATACAGTAGTTATTTTTGATAAATGCTCCACGATTGTTAAGGATCCAGTCACAGATTCCACAATCGCCCTACCAACCGGTGGTAAAGCCAAAATTCTGGGGGAGATTCTGGAGGAGCTTGAGTGAGTCCTTTGGATGTTCCTGAAGAAGGCGAATACATAATTGGGCGTGTTGTTGAAGTAAAAGATTTTGGCGCCAATATAGACCTCCTTGAATTCCCTGAACACCGAGCTTTTGTACACATATCTGAAGTTGCTTCAGGTTGGGTAAAGTATATCCGAGATTTTATTCGTGAAGGTCAGATGGTCGTGGCTCGGGTCACTAAGGTAAAGAAAGGCAGTAACATAGTGGATGCATCGGTACGCCAAGTCTCAGGACATAGGAAACAGGAAAGAATCCGAGCTTGGAAGAACGAGCAAAAAGCATCGAAACTTCTGGAATTGGTTTCTAAAAAATCCAAAATTAAAATTGAGGACCTTGAAACTGAGATCCGAGACAGTATGAGAGATACTTATGGTAGTTTGTATCTAGCTTTTGAGGCTGCAGTGATGGACACAGCTTCTTTCAAGAAGGAATGGAAGGGCAAATGGCTCTCTGATTTTATTAACGTCGCAATAGATAATGTAACTCCACCCTATGTTTCGATTGGAGGCATGTTGGATTTGGTCTCATATGATGTAAAGGGTGCTGAAAAGATAAGAAAGGCCCTGATGAAACCAAAGGCAGCTAATGATGACACTACTCTGAATATAACCTCGAATGGTTCACCTTCATATCGGATTTCTATAAAAGCTCCTAATTACAAACAAGCTGAAGATGAACTTAAAAAAGCAGTTGATCAGGTTTTGTCTACACTTAAGTCTGAAGGTGGAACCGGTTCTTTTGAGAGGTCATGATGCGGACTTTAATTTTTCAATGTGGTTCATGTAAGGTGTACACGATGTCTAGACATTGCCCTAAATGTTCTAAAAACACTTCTAATCCACTACCTCCCCGCTTTTCTCCACAGGATAAATATGGAAAGTACCGTCGAATGCTGGAAGAGAAGTAATGGGCTTTACAGAGATAGTTAAAACAGAAGAAATCCAGTTGAAGAATGCAATCCTCCTAGAGGGTCTTCCAGGCGTAGGTAATGTTGGGAAACTGGCAGCTACACATCTTATTGAGGAATTAAATGCTAAAAAGTGTACGGAGATATATTCTTCGTATTTTCCACCTCAGGTATTGATTGATGATGACGGGATTGTCAAGTTAGTTAACAATGAATTGTATTATCACAATGGGAAAGGCAAGACAAGAGACCTACTTTTTCTAGTAGGCGAGTACCAAGGGATGGATTCTTCAGGTCAATATGACTTATGTACTAAACTTATTGAATTAGTAAAACAAATGGGAGTTACTACAATTTATACATTGGGAGGATATGGCCTTGGTAAACTGGTCCCCGACCCCCGAGTTCTCGGTGCAGCAACTTCAGATGAGATTGTAAAGTTGTTCAAAGGTGCTGGAGTAGAGTTTATTGATGGTGAACCGGGGGCCGGAATTGTTGGCGCCTCAGGTTTACTTCTCGGTTTGGGTAATCTTCAGGGCATTCATGGCGGTTGTTTGATGGGTGAAACTAGTGGTTACATGGTCGACCCCAAATCAGCTAGTGCGGTTTTGAAATCGCTTCAAAAATTATTGCATATAAAAATCGACCTTTCGGAACTTGAAGAGCGAGCCAAGCAGGTTGATTCGATAACCAGTCAGCTTAAGGAAATGGATACAAGCGAATCAGAAGACCGACCCGATGTTAATTACATAGGGTAATCAAACTGAGCTTCGACTCTGTAGATTGAATAGAACCAGTCCGTCTTTGGCATCGACGCCTGCTAATTCTTGATGTTCATATCCTAAATTCTCAGAACCACCTCTTCGATCAAGGAAATAGGCATAGCTGCCTGCAGCATCAACGTCAATATTATCTGAATAATCATTTGGGTTTAGGTTTCCTTGACTTAGGTCTGATACAATGTTAATAAGGTTCAAGCTTCCGAAGTTTACAATAGAGGTTGGAGAAGCGAGACTCTGCTTGGAAACCAGATTCTGTCCCAATAGAAGAGTTACTTGTGAATAGTCAACATTATTGCTCTGATCATTAACAGACCAGTCGGAAATCTCATCAAAGTCAGTCATAACTTCCTCTGCTGAGCACATAGTCAAGGGTTCGGGGATGTCCATCATTGTCAGTATTGGGTTGTCAATCGAATCAACAGTTCCAGATATAGAGCTTCGATTGTAAACCATAACCCACCCCTCTATGTTTTGGGCTTGTTCATCCAGGTGTGCCATTGTAAAGTTCCATTTTCCACCATTTTTCCCAGTATAGTTCGCTTCAATGACAAAGGCTCTTTCATCATCATTTGAGCTTGGTCGTTCATCTTTAGCTATTTGATCCTTCAGATAACTGTCAAACTCTGAGATATCTTCTTTACCTTTCTGAATTCCAGTTTGTAATGTGAAATTTGAGTCGATTCCACACTCATATCCCAGACTTCCATTCCCAACTGCCGGTGCTCCATCTCCCCAGTTCTCGAATTCTCCTGTTTTCTGAGCTGAGTCGGTCTTGTATGAAAAGGTGGGGACAACAGTATAGCCTTCATTGATCTCTTTTGTTGTTCCCTTATATTCCATACTTATAGAATATAATTTCCCACCAGGAGAACTAGCATCAGAGTATAGACTCATCCCGAATTTTAGAGGAAGGCTACTTATTTCCGACATATAAAAATGAAACGAGTATTGATACTGATACTGATATCCTAGAATTGGGTTTGGTATTTGATATGAGGTTTCTATTTCGAGCAAAGCAGTCTGTTCCCCATCTATTTTCCCACCATTTTTAACTTTCCAGTTGAATCCTATTCCACCTTCATTAATGGTTCCAGTATCTCCTTCTCTAAGTGTTTTACCGATATACGCATTTCCATGAGGTAACAATCCGGTACTACTATCACGTGGTACCCAGTCGGTTGCGCTTTGCCAATACCACCTTTCTCCAGTAAATGTGTCTGAGTAAGAAGCATTTGATTCAATTTCGGACCTTATGATTTCCAAGGATGCAATATCCACGAATTGGTTCTGAAAACTCACTATTTGGCCATTTCTGAGTTCAGCCGGATTCTCTCCTTCTTCAGTGATTGTACCATCAATCTTATCCAGCCTCTGCTCCAAATATTTCTTGAATACGCTACGCATATTGCCATAACCATCCATAGCTTGCGTACTAGGTGCTTTGATACCCGCCTCTAGTTCACCTGTGAATGAGATGTCAAGATCATTTATAACTACATCATTATCAATAAATCCTATAGGTAGAGGAACATCAAGCGTACTCTCAAAATTGATTGTGCCTTCTATATCGTAGACGGCCATTTCCTCATATTTTTCATAGGGAACACTTATCTCAATTTTTTGTTCATTTAATAGCAAGACTAGTACCCCAGTCAAGAGGAGAATAGTAACCATACCAACAAGTCCTACAGTTCTAATGCTGACTCCATCCTCTTCTCCGAGTAGAGGCAACCAATTATCTTCTTCTAGTTCCACGTCTTTTTTAACATCTTCATCATTGTCGTCAGTATCTGGTGAAGGAGATGACAGATCTAGCGTGTCGTCATCTCCTGTTTCTACACCATCTACGTCCTTGGCAGATTTGCCAGTTTTCCAGAGCTCTTTATCTGCGCTCACAATTCTTACGAATAGTTATTCTATTTTAGGGTAGTGCTAAGCTTAGGGTTCCAATACTAGGACTTTATTATTGCTACGAGAAAGGCTATAATTCCGAGCATTCCACCCAGCATTCCCCCAATGAATGCTAACAATGAATTATGTAGCTCCACAGCATCGTCAGTAGTAGTGAGGTAGTATCCAAGTCCTAAACCGAATATCAAAAAGAGAAAACCAACATTTCTCGTTTTGCTGCTGCCATAATAGGCTATCAAAAGCCCCATACCTAGCATAGAAAGCATGGCTCCAGCAATTCCCATAGTTATTACAATATCAGCGTATTCAGCTTCCATTATTCTTTCTCCTCCTGTGTCTCTTCTTCGCCCGCAGGCTCATCACCGCCAGCATCATTTAATTCCTCTTCAAGTTTTTTAAGTTCTTCATCAAGGTCTAAGTCCTCTAGGTCCTCCAAATCAAGATCTTCCAAATCATCGACAGTATCAACCTTCATCAGGACAAAGAGAATAACAAACATACCTGCTATCACTCCAGCTAACGCCGCTATTCCTGAAACTAGAGCCTGTTTGAATTCCTCCTCACTAAATTGGTCAGCCACTCCCAGGCCTGCATCAAAGGTCAAAGCGTAAACAATTACAAGTATAGCCACACCAGAGAATAGAAGGCCAAATCCAATCTTCTGCGATTTACCAGCACCAAAATAGGATGTGAACAGTCCGGTTGCAAGAAGAGCAACACCAATTCCAACCATAAGCATTGAAGCAAAAAAATCCATAACAGCCCAATCATCAAAATTCGTTGACAGGTTCATGTGTAAATCAATATACAGTGAGCACACTTCAATATAAATTTATCTATTGATGTATTGCCTCTGGCTAAATTATTAATTTATCAATTTGTCGTCGATAGGCCGGTTAAGTATATATACCGTCTACTTCCTGTAATTAATAGTGAAACAATGGCCGAAGTCGTAGCTAATACTGGAGTAAGCAAGGATGCCGGGTATCTATACTACCTGGGCAAGGATGGTAACGTATGGCGTACCAAGATGGCACGTGGCGGAAAGAAGACCGGTGGGGGACCTGAGATGGTGGCCACCGCAGGCGTCACTCGTGCAGATGGTTTCCTATACTACATTGACAAAGGTGGAAATGTAGCTAGGTCTCCAATGGCTCGTGGACGCAGGTAAGAACCTCTGATTTCCACGATCGTTTAGCCCAGGCACTTAGCTTGGGCCTTCCTCTTTTTAGGGCAGAGGTCGCTTAGCCCGGTATAGCGCCGGCCTTGAAAGCCGGTGGGAATTTCCCTCGGGGGTTCAAATCCCTCCCTCTGCGCCATAAACGTCAGGGGAGCTTCTTCACTTTTTGTTAATTATTTAGGAGGGAACGATATTCAGTTCAGCACTTCGAACTTTGATTTCTTCAAGTATTTCCCTTACGAAGTCACTCAGTGCAATGTCATTTCTTTGCTTTCCAGCACGATTTCTGATAGCCACCGTTTTCTTCTTCGATTCTTCTTCACCTATAATTAGCATGTAAGCCGGTCTCATTTTACGATGCATACGAATCTTCTTTCCTATTGTATTATCAGAAAAGTCAGTCTTGGTTCTTACACCAGCTTTCTCCAGCGTTTTTGCAACTTCATGTCCATATTCATTTTGCTTCTCGGAGATGGTGATGACCTGAGCTTGGATTGGTGAAAGCCAGGTTGGGAAATTTCCAGCCCAATGTTCAGTTAGAAAAGCCACAAACCTTTCGTGGGTTGATAGGGGCGCTCGGTGTATAACAAAAAGGTTACTGTTTTCGCCCCCGGTTTCGTCTATAAATGTCAGGTCAAAGCGTTCTTTTGCGGCAAAGTCAAGCTGGATTGTTGACATAGACTCCTCACGACCCAGCAAGGTGGTAAACTGGACATCAACTTTTGGCCCATAAAATGCAGCTTCGCCCTCTCCTTCTTCGTAAGGTACTTCCAAGTCATCAAGAATTTGTCTTAAGTGATTTTGGGCAATTTCCCAATTTTCAGGCAGTCCAATGTATTTGTCAGTATTTTCTGAATCCCAAAGCGATAACCGAAATTTATAGTCTTCAAAACCAAAGGTTGCATAGTAGTCCCGAACCATGCTAATATTGTCTGCAAATTCCTGTGCTACCTGATCAAGCGTACAATAGATATGTGCATCGTTCATGGATAACATTCTCACACGCAAAAGTCCGGTTAAGGTACCAGATAATTCGTTACGATAGACAGTACCATACTCTGCAATTCTCAATGGCAATTCTCGATATGACCGTTTCTTGTTACGATAAATTAAGTGATGCATAGGACAATTCATTGCTTTAAGATAGTAGACACCATCATCCATTTCCATGGGGGGATACATCGAGTCGGCATAGTGTGGCAGATGGCCACTAGTTTCGAAAAGTTCTTGTTTACCTAGAACTGGCGTGGTAACCCTTTCGTAACCATAAGCTTTTTCCGTTTCAACAGCAAATTTTTCAATCTCGGATTTTAGAAGTTCTCCGTTGGGCAACCATATTGGTAATCCTTTACCTATAAGTTCGTTAATCATGTAAAGGTCCATTTCCTTTCCAATTTTCTTGTGATTACGGAGTGCAGCTTCCTCTATCTGTCTTTTACGTTTCTTGAGGTCCTCTTTTGTTGCATAGCATAGTCCATAGATGCGCGTCAGAGGCTGTCTCTTTGCATCACCTCGCCAATATGCTTGGCTTGTACTGGTAAGTTTGAACCAGCGTAATTGTGAAGTACTAGAAACATGTGGTCCTCGACAGAGGTCTACGAAATTCCCTTGCCTATAAGCTGATGAACCAACATCATGCCCAATCTTATCATTCATGATCTCGGCTTTGAATTGATTTTGCGAGAACATCTTACGGAGTTTTGCATTCCCATGTTCTTCTCGCTCGATTTTTAGATTCTGTTTAACCAGCTCTTTCATGCGTTTTTCTATTTTCGGAAGTTCATCTTCGCTAATCGGTTCCATGTGGAAATCATAATAGAATCCATTTTCGATTGGTGGACCAATTGTTGGTTTTGCGTCCGGAAATATTTCTGTGACTGCCTGAGCGAGCAGATGGGCACAGGAATGGCGCAGGATGTACAGGCCGGCATCTGATGTTCCCAAGATGGGCTCAATGCTACAGTCTGTTTTGAGGACATAGGAGAAGTCTCGTTCGATTCCGTCAATGTGCGCAGCCACAGCCCCATGTTCGCGTCCAAGAATGTCCGAGATAACACCCTCCGCAGTGATTCCCACCTCATATGTGTGGACCATATCATCGCCTGTTTTGACTTTAATCATAGATATTGCTGTTTCACGCAGGAAGTAGAGGCATTATAATTGTGCAGGCCAACAATACAAAAAGTCTTTTCACAAGTAAATGCTTATACGCCGTCTACATTGTCAACTCAGAGATATGATTATGGCAAATGGTCCAAATCTAGGTCAAAAACGCCGTCCTAGGAAGCGGTCGAAAAAGCGTCGTTCTAAAGGTAATCAAAAGTTATTGATGCTATCTTTAGTCGCTGTGTCTGTAGTGGTGGTCGTTATTTTTCTGATTGCATCAGGATTGGACCCGACAATCGGTGCAGTTATCTGTATGTTAACTTTAGTTGTAATATTCTATCTTATGACAATGGGCCAATCTAAACCTAGGCCGCGCAAGCGCAGAGAGAAGAGCAAAACAGAGGAGCAGACATCAGAACCACAATTCTATACGGCCCTACCTTCTTCTTTGGGTCTAACTGAAATACCTGAAGAACAGCCTAGGCCGCAAGTTAAGTTACCTCCAAGACCTATCAGAGCAGCCAGGAGAAGGCGTGACTTCATTGCTTATCCTGTAGCTGTTGGGGGTGGAGATTATTCAGATTCCTATGTACAGGTTGATAAGGACACAGTATTGCGCCTTCGTTCAGAGATGACACCTGAATCTAAGCCTAAATATTTACCTGGCTTGCGCATCGATTCACTTCCGTCATCAAAAATTGCGGCAGTTATTTCTCAAGCAGTTATTCCAAGTGTAGAGTCGGCAGAAGCCGCTCCAATAGTAGCAGAAGCCGCTCCAATAGTAGCAGAAGCCGCTCCAATAGTAGCAGAAGCCGCTCCAATAGTAGCAGAAGCCGCTCCAATAGTAGCAGAAGCCGCTCCAATAGTAGCAGAAGCCGCTCCAATAGTAGCAGAAGCCGCTTCAGTAGCTGAAGATGATTCTACAGAAATTCCTGGGGTTAAATCAGCCGTTGTTCAAGAGGAAGAGGAAGAACAAATGGAATTTGATATGGAGTGGGATTAATTCATTCCTTGATTTTTTTGACTCCCCGTCGGTCTTTTATGGTCTTATCCGGCTAACCTGTCCTTGAGCGTTCATGACTATATAATCAAACGCCGGAAAGAGAAGCCTCTTCATTTCACATTATTGGATCCTGGCAAGATGGGGTCTGATGAGTTAGTGGAATTAGCAACTCAGACTGCACGTGTTGGAACAGATGGTTTCATGGTTGGTGGTTCAACAGATTTGAGTTTGGAAAAGGTTGATTCAGCAGTTGACGCCATAAAGAAGATAACACACTTACCGGTGATTTTGTTCCCAACTCATGCTTCGTCCGTGTCTGGAAGGGCCGATGCAATTTTCTTTATGTCCCTTTTAAACAGTGAAAGTCGTCAATTTCTGGTTGGAGAACAGATTGCCAGCGCACGTTGGGTTCAACAGACTGGTTTAGAGCCCCTTTCTATGGCATATCTGGTCATTGCACCAGGTATGGCAGCAGGCCGTGTTGGCCAGGCCCAACCACTTCCTCGGGACGATTCTGATTTAGTTGTTTCTCATGCACTTGCAGGACAATATCTAGGAATGAAGTATATTTATCTCGAGGCCGGATCTGGTGCCTTAGAACCAGTACCGGATGCTATTATTAGTGCTGTTAAAAATGCTACAGAGGTGATATTGATAGTAGGTGGTGGAATACGCACACCCCAGGCTGCATCTAAAGCAGTAGCGGCCGGGGCAGATGTAATTGTAACTGGTACATTGGTTGAGACATCTGATAGACTTAGGGAAGACATGTCCTTACTTATCAAATCAATTCATTCGTGATAATATATGCATCCTGAGCTTAACGTTGACAAAGTTACTCCGCCGCCAGCCCGTTTGACTGGGTTCTTGTACCATACTCCTGACGTAGCGCCGAGCCTTCTTCTTTTTTTGGCTACCACGATACTCTTGGTTTACAGTGGCCTAAAAACTCTAGATCGTGCAGAGGCACCTATTGATTTTAGTATATTTGCCATTGTAACTTTTTCAATCCCAGTTATATTAGTATCATATCTGGCATCCCATATATCGTGGATTTGGGATGGGCGTTATCCGGTTCGATATGGACTCCAGGCTGGGGCTGTGGGATCATTGTTAATGCTGATAACTATAGTCATAGGCGATTATTTTGACGAGCCAAGTAAGGGTCTGGCGTTCGGATTTGGCTGTATGGGTGGTTTGTGGTATCTTACTTTAAGAACACATGGTAGTGCACCTGCCCGGATTGCATTTCCGCTATCCCTTATTTCGCCTTTTGTCAGTGTTTATTATTTCTGGTATGGCGAATCCATGTCTGAATTTAATTTTGGGTTATTGGCTACAATCGCCCTTGCTTTCGCAAGTCATTTTTTCCTGTTTCTGATAGATTCACCGTACAAAAAAGCGGTTGGCGTTAGTGGAACACGACACATGTCTGCATTCATAGATCATTTTTCTACAGGAAATGGCCGCCGTTTGACAGAAGCCATACGCGAAATATGTCAGACCTTTGAGACCAAGAACGGCTGGATTTCAATTCGCAAGAGGGGGGAGATTGTCGCATTCCTAGCTATTCCTGGTATTCATCCCGGTCCTCTTGGCGAATTAGGAGGATCTAATCTTCCTGTAAAGATAGATCCCGTTCTCCCGGGTTTAGGATTTGCTTTTCATGGCGCTACCACCAATGATCATAATCCTCTCAGGGATGAAGACATAACTAGAATTGGTAAAGCGATGGTCACAGCTTCCGAGAGTGCCGATTACAGTGAGGATTTATCATCCACGGTAATGGAAGGCGATACGCCTTCAGCTTATGCAATGGGAATTGGGAACGGAACAATTATCTTTGTAAAACCGGGAGACAGTGATGATATTTTACCTGAGCTGGCAGCACGTCTGGAACGTCCCTCATCGAATCCCGAAGGAGTTAGGCTTATGATTGACCTCCATAACCAGGAAGGGTGGGGCCGTTCACCACTGGCTGCAGGAACGAAAGAAGGTGCCATGTTGGAGATATCAGCTTTCAAAGCACTGAAGTTAAGTCAATCATTGACTAAAGGAAAGCTTAGGGTAGGAATCTCAAACATGCCTGGTGAAGATCTGGGTAGGGGAATTGGCCCCGGAGGTCTGCGTGTTTTGGTAATTGAAGTAGCATCTTCATCAGACAGTCAGAAAGGTCAGCGCACAGCGATAATGCTCTGGGATGCGAATGGTTTTGCTCCAGACATGAATAAAGAATTACAAGATGGTTTGAAAGGAATGGCAGATTCAATCCTTCTAGCATCTACAGATAATCACTACGTTAATGTCAAACCAGGAGGCCATAATCCTCTGTCAGATTCTGACGGAATCCTACCATCTGCTAAGCAAGCACTTGAAGAAGCTATAGCAGATATTTCACCTGCTGAAGCAGCTATGGGGACAGAGTACGTTGATGGAGTAGAAATTTTGGGTCCAGGTAACCAAGATACGATAAAGGCTGCAGCTAATGCAGTAGTCGAAGTAGCCAGATTCTCATGGCTACCTATTTATTCGTCAGCAACAATGCTTTGTCTTTTGCTCTCGCCTTATATCTAAGATTGTATCTGTATTGAAATCTTAACACCGTCAGGTATTTGGATCCTCATCAGTTGACGCATCGCCCTTTCATCTGCGTCAATGTAGATTAGCCTCTTATGTAATCTGGCTTCCCAGCGATCCCAAGTTTCAGAACCTTCCCCATCAGGTGATTTCCTTACCGGAACCTTCAGTTTTTTTGTAGGAAGAGGAATCGGTCCGGTCATTCCGACACCAGTTCTATCAGAGATTGTCTTTATCTGTTCACAGACTCCATCAACGATTGAATGACTCAAGGCATGCAAGGAGATACAAGCTCTACTAGATGCCTTTTTAGGAGCCATCTGTTCTCAATTAGTCCCAGTGTTCTTCTATTTTGAGACACATACCGGCTGCAACAGTTGCACCCATGTCCCTAATAGCGAATCTTGCTAATTGTTTGAATTTCGCCTGTTCTTCAATAGCTAAAGGCTTGGTTGGTTTGATAAGAACCATTCCAGCATCTCCTTTCTTCAGGAAGTCTGGGTTCTCTTCTGTAACCGCACCAGTCCGTGGGTCCATTTTGGCCAGTAATTTATCAAAGGTACAAGCCACCTGTGCAGTGTGACAGTGGAATACGGGAGTGTATCCTGCAGTTATTACATTAGGGTGGTCCAAAATCATAACTTGGGCTTTGAAAGCTCGAGCAACAGATGGAGGATCGTCTAAAGGCCCACCAACATCCCCTCTTCGGATATCCGTATGAGATATGCCACGGCAATTGAATCCAATATTGTCGCCAGGCACAGCTTGAGGTACTTCGGCATGGTGCATTTCTACAGACTTAACCTCACCCTCTTTCCCACCAGTATGTGCCGACGGTTTGAAGATTAGTTTGGTCCCGGCCTTAATTGTTCCTGATTCGACACGACCTACGGGAACAGCGCCAATACCTGAAATCTTGTAAACATCCTGAATAGGAATCCTTATTTTTGCATCAGCAGCACCAGATGGTGGATTTAGTTTATCCAAAGCCTGCATCAAGGTGTCTCCTTTGAACCATGACAGCTCTCCCTTTTCCTTGATATTATCAGCCTTCCATCCGGAAGCAGGCAGGATGTTAACTTGGTCATCCTTGAATCCAACCATTCCTAACATACTCTTTACTTCAGCAACGACTTCATTGTATCTGCCTTCATCGTATGCAGGTTTGGTGATATCCATCTTGTTGACGGAGATGATCATTTGCTCGATACCCATAACTTTTGAGAGCCACAAGTGCTCTTTTGTCTGAGCTGCGATACCATCATCTGCGGCAACCACCAGAACTGCAGCGTCAGCCTGTGATGTTCCAGTAATCATATTCTTTACGAAATCTCTGTGTCCAGGCGCATCTATAATCGTGAAATGCCTTGCATCTGTCTTGAACTCTTTATGAGCGACGTCGATAGTTACACCACGTTCTCTCTCTTCCTTCAGATTGTCCATGACATATGCTAATTCAAAACCGGATTTTCCACGTTCATCAGCTTCTTTCTTGTATTTGTCGATCAAGTGCTGTTCGATTGCTCCGCCTTCCAAAAGTACTCTACCAACTGTGGTTGACTTACCGTGGTCGACGTGACCGATGAATACTACATTCAAATGTTGTTTTGCAGCCATTGTTATTTCCCTCCATGGGATAGATGTGTCGGCATGATGGGGGGTAAATAAAGGATTCGCTTAGAGATTAGAGGATACAACCACGAATCCTAGTTTTAAATAGATGGAATTATATGACAAAACATGCGTTTTGATATTAAAGGTAATCCTTCCTATGGAGAGGTTAATGTGGATTTAGGTCCCAATGAGACACTGTTAATTGAACCTGGTGCTATGTCCCGAATGTCTTCTAATCTAAATTCTAGTTTTCAGAGACAAGGCGGTTTTTTTTCAGCTATGTTTCGGAAGATGTTTGGTGGAGAGAATTTCTTCTTAGGAAAATATGAACATCCAGATGGTGGAAAGTTAACTTTTGCACCTTCAACACCTGGACATGTAGAACACAGACAATTGACAAATAATAGCTTGAACCTCATGGCAGGTTGTTTTTTGGCATGTACTCCTGGAGTAAATATCAAAGCTAAATTTGGAGGTTTAAAGGCATTATTCTCAGGTGAAGGAGCTTTCTTGCTTGAAGCTTCAGGAAATGGTGATTTATTCTTTAATTCTTTTGGCGGTATTGTTGAGAAGGAAATTAATGGAGATTTCATAGTAGATACAGGGCATGTAGTAGCCTTTGAACCTTCTTTAAATTATAAGACTTCAGGTATGGGTAATTGGAAATCAACAATGTTATCAGGTGAAGGACTTGTGATGACATTTAGTGGAGTTG